>JACCDO011187534.1_pt1 | contig 91374 bp, 80 predicted proteins | sample 7446101 | NCBI WGS metagenome assembly JACCDO01 (sample SAMN15323440, study PRJNA562643) | freshwater metagenome | isolation source: river surface water | place: USA:Blue River Watershed | collected 2017-08-16
AAATAATAGTGCGATCCCCTGCTCTTGAATAAAAATATAAATTACGATCTCATCTGCATAGAGGCTCAATATAAAAAACTATGAGCAATTCTTCTAGGAAGTCCTCAATGTGTCTTTTCTTCATTAAATTAATCATATCTATTGTTTTTTTCGCTGTTGGATATAGCATAGAGAAAGGTTCAAAAGAGGGGGATACTTTTTCTTTTGAATCTATTTCTACACGGACTACGCTAACTAACGCAGATATTGAAAGGCTTACAACTTCTGAAAGTGGCGAAGATGAACAAAACGTAGATTTAATAGAACTTTCTACTTCTGCGTGGTCTTTTTCAAGAGAAGGAGAGATTTATAATAGCTGTTTTTATTCCGCTCACCAATGTTTTGAGAATGAAGAGCTTACAACTTCTGAAAGTGATGAAGAAGGTGACTTGAATTTAGTAGGTTTTACTAGTTGTGGCCTTTCTAGTGAAACTGATGATGACTTAACACTCGGTTGTAAACGACTTAAAACTAGTGCTACGTCCAAGATAGTGCGTAGTACTTCTGATGGTGGGGGAAAAATTTATTTTGACTCTCAACCTCAGGGGAACCCATATGGTTACTCCTTATCACATCAAAGCTATAGTCGTTGTATAAGCGTAAATACCTTTCTAAAAAAATGTGCAAAATCTGTAGGAATTAATACTGATGCTGAAGCTGAGTCTCCTTTTTTCTTACCATATCTTCATGAAAGAGATGATATTATTCACGTAAGTCTCTGGGAAAGAGGCAGAATAACTGATTACAGAGTGTATGATCCTGAGCATAGATTGATGAATAAAGGAAAATTCTGTCCTAAGGATAAGCCTATTGGCGGAACTCGAAAAACAGGATTTTATTCAGTCGATGGCGATACGCGGATTTTTATGAAAGAAGCACCCGAAGCTTCAGAACGGGAGGAAGCTGCACGAGATTTGTATTTACGGCTTTTCCCGGAAGATAGAGAAAACATTCCTCTTCCTAAATCTAAAACTATTGTCATGAATGGTAAAATTTATTTAGTGGCGGAGTTTATGGAAGGAGAAACTCTAGAGGAAGTTTTTAGGAAAGTAAAAGAAAACCCTGAGTATGGAAAAGAATGGGTTTTTAACAAAAAGAGATTTCAACAATTATTAATACTCTGTTCACTTCTCCGTCCAGAAGATTTGCGCCCACTAAATTGTCTGGTAAGAAAAATAAAAGGTAGTGAAGAATGGGAGTTTATCCTTATTGATAATGAACGTTGTTTACCAGAAAATGAAGATTTTGAGTTTGAACATCCTCAGAAAGGTAAAATAAAAACACGTGTTCATTGTGTGCTTTTATGTTTCCATGAATTAATGAATTTTTTGATTGATATTAAAATTTCAAGCGACGTTCATGGCATTGTTCAAGCGTGGACTACAAAATATTGGGAAGAAAATAGAAACCAACGACAATTACAAGCTCAAAGAGCTACAGAGGATTTTCAAGAAAGTGCCTCTGGTATTTTTTATAGCCATAAAAGAAAACAGATTATTCTGAGACAATTACAAGACATCCAAAAAGCTTGTTACAAAACGCAAAGTTTTTCTACGCTACTTTGGAATCTTATTCCAGGTCTTGCTGGTATCTACCATATTCCCGCATGTTATCCAGAAGTACCATCTGAAGAAAATTTGCTATTGCTGGCGTATTCTCGGTTTTACGATATTGACAGAGGACGTGCAGGAGGAGCAATCACTCCAAATAGCGCATACGTTCCTCTTAAAGAATTCTTTGGAGATATAAGGCATTCTAAATCATTTTGCTTATCTGAAAAGAAAAAGAAGGTGCCAATATTTGGGTTAGGGAAGCTGCGTAGACAGCAATCAGTTTGAAGTTTTCTAATTTATGGCATCATGAACTCTCCAATACCAAGAATGAGGGGAGGGCTCATGTTCTAATCCTGCTAATATCAAATGTTCTTTTGCTCTGGTTAAGGCAACGTAAAAGAGTCGATTGTGCTCAAATTCTAATGCCTGTTGGTGATGTTCCTTAAGTGCTGCTGTTAAGATCGTGTCTGCAGCACTTGTTGGTTTTAAAAACCAAAATTGCTTAACGGGATCATATAGTGCGATATCTTGCTTGAGGCTTGGCTCTTCACCATTATCAAGAATGACGACTATTGACGCTTCAAGTCCTTTGGCGCCATGTACCGTTGAAAGTTTAATTCCTTCTTGGTGTTCCTGTTTGGTGAAAATTGGAGGATACATGTAAAGATGCTCAACGAGCTGATAAATTCCTAAATCTAGAAGGTGGGAACGTTTTAATACCTCATCCATGAAATGGTGCAATAACAAACAATCAACGCTCATACTATCATAAGCATGCATGAAATAGTCGTAAGCATTGGCAGGATTTTTCTGTAAGAGTTCATTTAAAGCTTTAGCATGAACAGGGCAATGTTTCTGAACGGTATCCCACAAATATCCTGTGCGGTTATGACAAAGGGTAAATAAATCTTCCTCACTTAGTTTGCCAAAGCTTCTCATCCATGGACTTTTCAGAAGCTGTGCCAAATTCAAATCATTAAGAGGCATTTGCATAAACTCAACAGCACTTAAAATATCCCGCACAGAAAGCACTTCTAGAAGATCTTGTGGGTCAAAAGCAGAATAGGGAATGTTCTTTTCTTCGCAATGTGTTGTTAATGCGTTCATTTGACTTCCCCGTTTACGCATTAAAATCATGGCATCATCATAAGTTGCAAGGCGTTGCTCAGATTCTAAAAAGACCCCCTTCTCAATAGTTCTCTGCACATGATTTAAAACTTCTTGAGCGAGAAGTTTTTCAGGTTCATGTATATTTCGGTATTCAGTAAAAATAGGCCAAGGATCAAGCTCTTCCTTCTGTTGTACAGTTAAAGGTAAAAGCTCTATGTTTCCTTTAAAACAATGATGTGCAGTGTGTGGCTTTAAATCATTGCCCAGGCCTTTTGGATTTTTTTCAAAAATTGTATCTATAGTTTTTAAAAGATCTTTTGAGCTGCGAAAACTGGTTGTTAAGTGTACTGTTTCAAATGGTTGGCATAAGCCAGAAAAATGCTGATGCATGCTTTGATATATACGAATATCAGCACCTTGAAAGCTGTAAATCGATTGTTTTTCATCGCCAACAACAAATAAACTTCTTTCACCAGATTGTTGATCAAATAAACCATTTACAAGGTGGGTAATCACGCGCCATTGATCGACGCTGGTATCTTGCGCTTCATCTACCAGAATATGATCAATACGATAATTTAAATCGAATAAAATTTGATCAAATGTATCATTGCTTAATATTTCTAGGGTTTTTTCAATTAAGTCATGAAAATCCCAAACGTTTAAAGACTGTTTAAGCTGCTTATAGTGTTCATTAAATAATTGTTGTAATTGCCAAAAATGCAGAGATTTTTGACAATGATCGAAACGTATTTTTTGGGAAAAATAATGCTCTAATTTTTCTCCATACGCCTTCAAAAGTGTCTCTGCTTCTGGATATTCTTTTTGAATATGTGCACTCAAGACTTTACTTCTTGTCGTGCCCTTTTGTGTCAAAAAACACTGAACAAAAGCATGGTCTTTAGAAACAGCTGCTGTTGGGATTAGGACATTTAAATATTCAGCCACATACGTATGAATATTGGCAGGAGGTAATGGAAAATCAGGAGCATGCTGCACATCTAGGAGTTCTTCCAAGCGTTTTTGTATGTCCTCAATACTTAAAAGCTGGATATTTTTTGTCGTTTTGCATAAGTATTCAAAAAGAGTCATGTCCGAATGAAATGCTAAGAATTCTTCTAAAAAAATTTGAGCATTGGGATCTAAAATTAATTGTTCGAAAGCTTGAGAAAGATAGGTTGATTCCTCAAATTTTTCCATGATGCGAGGAGGTTCAGATAAAATATTTTTGCTCGTATGGCGTTGTAGTAGACGCTGACAAAAGCTATGAACTGTTTGGATAGAAATGTCTTGATATAAATTAGAAGAAAAAAGTTCTTTAACTCTTTCCACTATTTCTTTATTGGGAACTTCACCTAAAGTATGAAGCTCATCTGTTATTTTTTCTTCTGAAAGAGTAGAAAAAAAATGTATGCGTTTTTGTAAACGTTGCTGCATTTCGCTTGCAGCAGCTCTTGAAAAAGTTAAGCAAAGAATACGTTCTGGTTTTGCTGAGTGCAGCAACAACCTAATGATTCTATCGATAAGAATTTTTGTTTTTCCAGATCCTGCAGAAGCGCTCACCCAACAACTAGAGTTGGGGCTGCTAGCTGCTTGTTGGTGTGAGTGCATAGATCTAGCTTATTTCCTTTTGTCTCAGCTTTAATCCCTGCCTGTACAAGAAAAAAGCAAGCATTCCAAGTGCGCCAACGAAAATAAGAATAGAGCTCAGAGCAAAAATATATTCTGTACTCGAGTATAATCGTATGCCTTGCTCATCCATCCTGCCGCTCCATTTTACATCAAGCAAAAAGCCTACAGCTTGCATAATGCAAGCGCTTCCCATAACACTGAATGTATTAATGACTCCCAGTGTCGTTCCTGAAGTTTCTGGTGTGGTATAGTGTGACGCAGCGCCAAAACAAAGAATTTCTGAGCTACTGAAAACTCCTAAAGTAATCAATATGAAAATCAATGAAAAAGCTGATAAATCACTGTATAAAAGAGTAATTAGGCAAAATACCATTCCAAGCCAGCTATATATAATGCCACGATTATATTCTTTATATTTCTCGCACAACCAAGGAATAATCAAGCTGCTGATGGCTGCTCCTACATAAATTTGCATCGTAACATTAGCCGCATTGATACGTTGGAGATTGAAATGATTCATCAGAAACGATACGCCCCACAAGTCTGCAATGACAGATAATGGCGAATAAAAACAGGTTGTCATAATGGCATAAGCAAGAACTGGCCGTGTTTTAAAAACGTGAAGGATACTTTCTTTGATTTCGCTCCATTTCAATACGGCTTCGCGATTGATAGCTTCCCTAGGCATGATGAGTACAAGCGAAAACCAAAGAATAACGCCAATAACTGATAGTACAGTGAAAGCATAGCGCCAGTTTGTTGATTCAATAAGATCTAGTAAAGGGTTTGCGGCTAAAAGAGGACCGAATAAACCAAGTGTTAATGCAGCTCCCATGAAAAAACCACGATTAGACCTTGGAAAACTGTCCGCGGCAATTTTCATGCAGCTAATATATCCAGAAGCAGACCCTATTCCCATGAATAACCTACTAACTTGGGCTTCCCAAAGGCTATTTCCAATGATCAGTAAACCGTTTCCAATTAAGCACAATAAAATACTAATAAGGACAACTCGTTTAACACCAACTCGATCAATCAAGACGCCACAAGGAATTTGAACAATAGCGTATATAAACATGAAAAATGAGCCAAGAGTTGAGAAGTCATTGGCGGTCATGAAAAAAGCACTACGCAATTCAGGTTCAACAAGACCTGGCGCTATACGAAGGACATACTGATACAAGAAAAATATCGCAACGCCAGCCCAGGCTGTATAAGCTTGTATAGGAGTTTTTTCTTCTTTCATCTTAAACGGATCGTTCCAAAATTTTATATTCGTTACACTTTGGCGTTTTTGAAGGCCAGGGGCAAGTTAAAAATGGCGATTTGGTCATAAAATAATGAAAAATAATTTTCTCAAGTGATGTTTGAAGTGTATTCATTGGGAGAGCAATACTTGCTGAAACAGATCCTGAGGGTTGTGTTCCTTTAAGCTGCCAAAATTCAGCTTGAGTTTGAATATTTTTTCGAGATTTTTGAGCTAAAAATATTTCAATTGCAAGTTGCGGTGCATAGCCGTTTATAACATCTGTTTTGCTTGGTGGGGTTCCAGTTTTGAAGTTAACTACAAGATTTCCGCTATCAAGACAAAGCAAGGTATCTAGTCGCGCCCTAAGAGTTATTGATCCAAGGGTTTCTTTAGTATCATATTCGCTATATATTTCTTTTGGTTTCAGGTCAGTTATTTGATCTTTAACCCAAGTTAAAATTCGCAGCATTTTACTTTTCCACAAAATATTAGGCTTACTAAGCTTAAGTTTGTCAGCATAGGTTGTGGCGGTAGTAATTCCTTCTTTCAAATAAATCTCTATCATTGTATGCGTAGCTAAACCAAATTCTTTTGCAAAGCTTTGAGTTGTTAGACGCTCTAATGGATGGAGCTTTAAAATATAGCGAGCATAAAATCCATAAGGATCTTGCATTAATAAGTTAAAGCCGCTGGCACTGACAGTTGTCGGGCGGCTAGTGAGAGGAGAGTTTGCTATTGGTCTTTCCTCTTTTTGCAGATGACGTTGCTCCTGATGTTTTTGAAGACGCTCAGGTTGAACCAAAGGATGAAAAAAGAGTGTATCAACTGAATAGCAAAAAATATTCAATATTTGTTGTTTTTTCCATTTTAAAAGCTGATCACTGAGAGCTTCATATGAAGTATTTTTTAAAAGGGGTTGGCTAATTTTGGGTTTTATTTGATTATGTTTTAAACAAAAAATAACCTGATTTGGTTCAAATTTTAGAGCTTCATGAAGACCTAGCCGTACTTGTGCTGATCCTTCTTTCAAGTATAAAGCTTTTTTAAACCATTCGAGACAAAAAGGAGAATCATCCAAAAGCTGAATGTAATTAAGGAGGGGAGTAATTTGTTCTTGAAGAGTATGTGGAAGTTTTTCAACTATTTCAAGAAACTGATCATAGAAATTTTTTTCACAAGACATCTTGAAAAGGTTATTGCTTAAAGGATGAGAAAACCTTTCTGGCTTATGTGATGGTTGTGAGTCTTTTCTTAAGTTGTATTCCCATTCCATTCCCAGACGATATAATTCTTCATCTTGTTGTAAAAATCGATGTCTTAAAACCTCTGCAATATGAATTCGAGAAGGTTGCGCTGTATATTTGTACAGCTTACAAATCCAATCTATGGTGGCGCTAATGTGAGAAGGAATAGTACATTTTAGTAACGGCTCCCAGACGGTTATATCGTCACAAACGATGATATATCCTTGCTTAAAGAAGTTTAAGATGTGTTTTTGAAGAGAGAAAAAAGTCGAGAACTGAATTTGTTGAGGGGGTTCAGGAGTTACAGAATATTGAAATGTAGGTAGCTCGTTTTGTAATTGATGAATAATTCCTGAAATATTTAAATCCATAATTTCTTTTGAATTTATTTCATGTGCAATTTGCCAAAGATTGTACAAGTTCGCTGAAGGAACTGCAGCACGAATTAACTGTATTGTGGCGAGAAAGGAATTTTTCATTACTCTTTAAATCTTAAATTTTCATCCAGCTTGTTTTTAAGTTGTAAATGATTTCTTGAACTTTTTGCTTCATATGCAACGAACAAAAAGGCCATCAATAAAGCTAATAAGCTTATAAATAAAGCTGGCATAAGATACCATCCCGTTTTATCAACAATATAACTAAGCATGCCGGGCGCCATTCCGCCGACACTTAAGCCAATGGTAAAGAAAAGGGAGACATTTCTGGCTCTAATCTGAGCTGGAAATAAGCTGTTCATTACGGGATGAATGGCCGCTCCAAAGCTAGACGAAGCAATCACTAAGAGTATTTGGGTTAGATACCAATGTCCTTCTCTTAGAAATAAAAAGCCAAACAGACTCAAGGGAATAATAAATAATGCTGCCATTTTCATGAAATACTCATGATGCTTTGATTTATCAGCTAAAATCCCCATGAGAGGAGACAAAATAATATAGCCTACCAAAGAGATCATAGTGCAGTATATGCCTATTGCAGTTGGCTGGTTTAGTATTTTTGTTACATAGAAATTCGTGTAGGTTGCTGGTAGCCAATTCGTAGTTCCAACAACGACGCCTATAAAAATGACGAGAGATCGACGTAACCAAAGATAGTCGAAATGAACCTTTTTAGTTGGCTTTTTAGCGTTTTCTTTTGCGACAATATCTATTAAAAAGCGACGCATACTAAAACTCCAAAAAGCAGCTAAGCCGCCTACAAGAAATGCAGTTCGCCATAACCATGGTATTTCTGTTTGATAAGAAAGACAAATTGCAGAGGCTCCAAGGCCGATTAAGCTTCCAATAGTTCCAGAGGCAGCAAGACATCCGCTAACAAATCCTCTTTTGCTCTTATGATATTCCATTAAGTATGTGCCAGCATTTGTATATTCGCCTCCTAACGAGAATCCTTGCATCAACCGAAATATGACGAATAAACAACTTGCAACGAGGCCAATACGTTGATTCCCAGGTAGAAAAGCAATCGCAAGAGCTGGGAAAATGGCGCATTGTACAGCAAGTAAAAGTGCTTTTTTTCGACTAAAAACATCTGAAATATAGCCGAATATAATGCCTCCAATTGGCCTTATAATGAAAGCACCTCCGAATAGAAAGAGGCTTAATATGTGAGATTCTTTTAAATCAATGTTTGGAAAAAAGTAAGGTGTAATAATAGGGCCAAAATGGGCGAAGAGTAAAAAGTCATAATAATCAAGAATGTTTCCAATAATAACGGCGACTGTTACTCGAATGCGCTTCAACATGATCTACCTTCCTGGTAATTTATCGAACCGCCTTATTTTGGAAAATCTTATGAAAAACTGCAAGCATTAAAAGTGCGATTAAGCTTATGATGCCGCTTATGATAAAAGTAGCAAATTGATTATATATATGGGCGGCAGCTCCCCCAATAGTGCCTGCGATAATAAGAGCTACTGCACTAATGAGATAGAAAAAGCCTATACCCGTTCCCCGCAAATCTTCAGGTACATAGTCGGCAATAAGACTTAAAAACATGCTTTGACTCATGCCAATTTGAATGCCCCAAATCCCTACACCAATTAGCATTGTGGTAAGGTTAGGCGCAAATCCTAAGAAAAGATCTGCGATCATTAATAAAAGAAAGCTTAAACCTAAGAAGCCGTGGCGCCCAAAACGATCTGACAGATACCCAACAGGATAAGAGCATAAAGTGTTTGTTCCATTGTACAAAATCATAACCCCATGGGAAAAATTTTGGTCTAAATGAAAGGTGTCGGTTGCGTGCAATATGAGAACTGACTCACCCACGCGAGCGCTCATAAAAACAAGTACTATCAGCATTAAAAACCAATAAGATTTTCCTAAACGTTTTAAATTGCTGAAGTGAATGGGATGGCGCGCAGGTTTTTTTTGTTTCTGCTTTTTAGCTTCTTTAGGGTCTTTAACAAAAAATAGTACCAATAAAAACCCTAAGAAAGCAGGGATACTAGCAATGGCAAAAACAGTTTGAAAATCTTTATTGGTTGCGGTCATGCACCAAATACCAAGGAATCCCCCAATAAAAGAGCCCGCAACGGCTAAACTCTGCCTAAGGCCAAAACACGCACCTTTTAGGTCATCAGGCGCTAGATCACTTACTAAAGCATCGCGAGGAGTTGCATGGATACCGTTTCCTAATCGATCAAGAATACGAGCTGTAAGAACTGCGCCGAGATTTGAAAACAGTGCAAAGATGGGGCGAGCAATCACCGATAAAGCAATCCCCCAAACAATAAGGAATTTCCTTCGTTGCAAGTAATCACTTATAACACCAGAGAATAGCTTCATTAAATAAGCTATTGCTTCAAAAAATCCTTCAAGCACTAGTAAAATGCCTGTAGCAACGCCCAAAATTTGCTTTACGTAGATCGCAGCGATTCCAAAAATCATGACAGTGGATATGTTGAGGAGCATGCTTGCCAACCCAATAGCCCAAATAGACGCTGGGATTTTGCTTTTAAAGTTTTTTAGCATACCTAGGACAACAGCCCAAAAGAACCACAAGGGACAAACATATCAAAATTGCTGAGGGTGTGCAATCAAAGGTTGCAAAATCAAGAGACACAGTGTTAATTAATATTGATGGGTAGTTTTTCTACATTAATTATAATGAGTTATGAATTCAGATATTTTATTTTGGACTTTTATTTCATCCATAGTAATTTTGCTAAGTATATGCGTCTACTTGTTACGCCGTAAGCAGACACTGCTTATCGAAAACATCCAACTAAAAAGCCAACTCCAAACGGATCAGCAAATTCAACAAATGTGGCAGCAACAAATCGAGCGGCTTACACAGCAGGCACTGATTACTCAGTCGAATCAGTTTTTAAATCTCGCGAAGTCTCAATTTGATGGGGTTTTAGAAAAAGCAAATCTAACATTTGAACAACGTCAAGAACAGTTTAAACATTTATTAGAGCCTATTTCAAAATCGTTAGAGCAAGTGAATACGCAAGTACACTCAGTGGAAAAGCAGCGTATCGAGGCGTTTGCGGATTTAAAACGTCAATTAACCGATATGGTTATATCGCAAAAAGATTTGCGCCAAGAAACAGCCACACTTGTAAAAGCTTTACGGACACCCCATGCAAGAGGACAATGGGGGGAAATGCAACTCAAGCGGGTTATTGAAATGGCAGGTATGATTGATCACGTTGATTTTCATGAACAAGTCTCCACAGGTGAAGGAAAAATACGGCCTGATATGGTGGTACGCTTACCTGCGGGCAAAACAATCGTGATTGATGCAAAAACCCCTTTAGCTGCTTATTTAGATGCTTTAGAAACACAAGATGATTTAATAAAAGCGCAAAAGCTACAAGATCATGCGCGTCATGTACGGAACCATATTCGCCAGCTTTCCCAAAAGAGCTACTTCGAACAATTTGATCAAAGTCCTGAATTTGTGGTGCTCTTTATTCCCAATGAAGCAATGTTTAGCGCAGCACTTCAGGCAGATCCAGGCCTTATCGAAGCAGGCGTTAATGAAAAAGTTTTGATGGCAACACCCACCACCTTAATTGCTCTCTTAAGAGCAGTAGCATACGGTTGGCGCCAAGAAAATATTGCCGAAAATGCGAAAGCTATTTCTTCATTAGGACAAGAACTTTATAAGCGCTTGGGCGATATGACGGCTCATTTTGAGCGAGTAGGGAAGGGGTTGGAAACGGCTGTTGATGCCTATAACAGTACCGTGGGCTCTTTTGAACAACGCGTTCTTGTTAGTGCGCGAAAATTCAAAGAACTGGATTCGGCAACCCTTGAGTTGGACGAGCCAACAATCGTTGAAACGCCTTTACGTGCATTGAAAGCGAGGTAAGGCATGCCTAAACCAGCTGCTTTCTTAGGGTCATTACATGTCTGCCCTCAAGTGACAGGGGTGGTTCCTCATGTCGGCGGTCCTACTATGGGAATGGCAGTAATGGTGATGGTTGGTGGCCCAGTTGCTGTAAATACCAATAACATTTCTGTTTGTGTAGGCCCTCCTGATAAAGTGGCGATGGCTAGCACAACCGTTATGGCACAAGGAAAACCAATGGCACGCATGGGAGATTTGTGTGGTCATGGGGGTGCTATTGTGCTTGGTATGCCAACGATTATCGTAGGTGATTAATACATACTAAAGGTTTATTTTTTTTATATTTTTCGTTAAGTTGAAGCATGATTATTGGCCACACATCACCTTATACTTTTTTAGAAAAGGCATTTGCGAATAAGCAACATCAGGCATTTTTGCTGACTGGTGAAGTTGGCATAGGAAAAGCTAGTGCAGCTAAACATTTAGCTCTTTCAGAATTAACAAAAGCTAGTCCTTTTAATGCAAATATTGTGCAACAACAATGCGCTGCTGGTTCGTATCAGAATTATTTTTATCTAACCCTGATTCAAGATGAAGATGGTAAACAAAAAAGCGAAATCACTATTGAACAAGTGCGCTCATTACTAAGTCGTTTAAAACAAAAAGCAGCTATTCAAGGGCCAAGAATTGTTATCATTGATTCAATTGATCAAATGAATAGGCAAGGGGCGAATGCTTTGCTTAAAATACTGGAAGAACCGCCTCAAGATACATTTTTTTTGTTGGTTTGTCATAGCCTAGGTAAAGTTCTTCCAACAATTCGTTCAAGGTGTATTAGAGTAGATTTTAAGCCTTTAACAAACGAAGAGATGGAAAAATTTAGTACGGTTCAAGGTGAGAAAGTGGATAAGGAAGTTCTTTTAATGGCAGCAGGTTCTCCTGGTGCTTATCAAAGAATTCAACAAGCTGGTGGTGTTTCTGTGTTAGAATCCATCAGAAAGCTTTTGCAAATGTCGAATATGAATGATGTAAAGGCTGCTCTTCAAGATTTATTGAAACAGAGCGATGATAATTTTTTAGGATATTTGCTACATCAATTATTATACAATCAGGCTCTTAAAAATCCTGCTACTTATGCTGAGTCAGCACATGCTGTAGAGAAATTTATGTTTTATACACAAGGGACGCATCTTGATGGAGCTCACCGTTTGCAAGCCGCTCTTTTACTGGCAAAAACTCCAAGGGAGGCAGCAATTATTTATGGTTAAGGCTTTTGTTGTTTTTTTTAGTGGAGGGTTGGGTAGTGTATGTCGTTATCTAATGACATTACATATTTCTAAGTTCGTTGGAGTGCCTGGCTCTATTTTAATAGTAAATGTAAGCGGAGGATTTGTAGCAGGGGTGGTTGCGTGCAAATTTCCTCATTTGAAATTATTTTTATTAATAGGTTTTTTAGGTGGATTTACTACCTTCTCAGCTTTTTCTCTTGAATGTGTGAGTATGATTCAAAATCAGCAATTTTTCTTTGTAACACTATATATAATTTTGAGTGTTTTATTAAGCGTCCTATCTGCCTGGGTCGGATTATCCATATTTAATTGATTTTCAATTTAAAATAAAATTTAACTAATTAATAATATTAAAGAAGTACTATCGACTACATAATATATAAATATGTAGTTTCTATGTATAAGTTAAAATCTTTAAAAAGTATTATTTTTGGATTCCTTCTTATTAGTTATATACATGCTAGTGAACTAGCTCGAGTAGAAGAAGAATTGCTTTTAGGAAGAGACATCCCTGCTTATTTTAAAATCATGGATTTTGATAAAGAAAAATGGGAAAGATTTTCCAACACATTCTCTGATCACCCTGTAGCTCAAGCAATTAAAGAGCATCTTGAATCAATACAGCTAGTTCCTCTGGTTTTCTCACGAGATGAAATTTTTTCAACAGCGTATTTTAAAGGAAGGATGCGCCAAATATATTGTGAATTGTTTGGCAGTACAAAAAACCCAGCGCCTCTTCTTAGCGTTACCAACGATGAAATGTATGCCGGAATTCTTAACTTATTAGCAGATAGCCCAGAAGATACAGCAAAATTTGAGCAAGGCATAAACCAAGAAATGGAGGCTAATGAGAAAGTTATTGATGCATATAATCATAGATTACAATCCATGAGGGGGAACAGTGCATTGCTAAGGCATTATTTAGAAAAAATATTTTTTGCCCCGAATGCATATACAGATGAAACTCTCCTTGGAATGCGGCTGACGTTATTAACAGAAGAATTAGTTGCGGGGGATGATTATCTTTTTGCGCCAGAAAAAAATCCAACACATACTGTAGCACAATCAATTTTAAAATGTATTGAATTAAAAGGGGCAGCGGACACGTTGGTAATTGGTTGCGGAAATTCTCTTATCGCTGATGTGATTGAAACTCCACCTTATTTTGCGGAAGAATTTTTAAAGGCGTTTTCTGGAAAAACTTTTGTTCATGATTGTCAGCACTGCTTATGCGATCACAGTGCGCATATTTCGGTTGCATAACAGAGCCACCTGTTCTTGAAGCTCAAATTACTTACAATGGAGCAGCGCACGCAGATATTTTTGCTGATGCAAAAAGACCTGAATTTTGGGCAGCATTAAAAAGATTAAATGATATAGGTAGAAGCCCATTTACCTGTATTATTGATCATGCATATATGCTGAAGGAAGAAATAGAACAGGTTTCAGCATGTTTGCCTATGGGCGGTGTTTTTAGATCGTATATAGAGTTTGGTACCCCAGAAATTTGGGGTTTTGAGAAGATCAAAAGCGAACGCTTTGGCACACGTACTGAATATGTTTATGAAAAGGTATCAGAAAGTTTGTGTTGAAAAATTACTGGACTGTCTTTGTTGCCAATGTTTCGTCATCAACGAGAGTTTGCTTTTTTGCTATTCTTTCCTCTTCCTCATCCTCTGAATACTCAATAGGTTGGGGTTCGCTGGAAAGCGCTAAACGTATGACTTCATCAACATGCTTGACAGGAACAATCGTTAACCCTTTTGTAACATTTTCAGGGATATCCGCTAGGTCCTTCTCATTATCATAAGGAATAATAACTGTTTTAATGCCGCCTCGATGTGCTGCAAGAAGCTTTTCTTTTAATCCACCAATAGGAAGTACATTACCACGCAGGGTCACTTCACCGGTCATAGCAACGTCTTTTGAAACCGGAATACCGGTGAGTACTGAAACAATCGCTGTACACATGGTAATACCAGCAGAAGGACCATCCTTTGGAATCGCGCCCTCTGGCACGTGAATATGAATGTCTTTGCGCTCAAACAAGCTTGGTTTCAAACCAAATTGAGGAGAGCGTGCGCGAACATAGCTGAGCGCTGCTTGAACGGATTCCTGCATCACATCACCAAGTTTACCAGTGATGAGTGTCTTTCCTTTGCCAGGTAAAACAACGGCTTCAATGCTTAATAGTTCGCCACCAGTTTCGGTCCAAGCTAGCCCTGTTGTAACACCAACCGTATCTTTCTCTTCCGCAAGGCCGTATCTAAAGCGCTTTACGCCTGCATACTTACCAAGATTATCAACGCCAATTTTTATTTTCTTAACAGCTAATTTTGGGTTCATGATTTCACGAACAGCTTTGCGGCAAAGGTTTGTAACTTCGCGTTCAAGGCTACGAACACCTGCTTCACGAGTATAATTACGAATAAGGATTAATAAAGCATCATTGGTGACCGAAAATTCAGCAGCTTTTAATCCATGTTGGCTCATTTGTTTTGGCAATAGGTATTGCTTCGCAATAGCCAGTTTCTCATCTTCTGTGTATCCGGGAATGCGAATAACTTCCATACGATCAAGTAAAGGCTGAGGCATCTTCAATGTATTTGCCGTTGTAACAAACATTACATCCGATAGATCATAATCCACTTCAAGGTAATGATCATTAAATGTTGCATTTTGCTCAGGATCGAGTACTTCTAACAAAGCAGATGCAGGATCGCCGCGCCAATCACTACCAAGCTTATCAATTTCATCTAGTAAAATTAGTGGATTTGATGTCTTAGCTTTTTTCATGCTTTGGATGATTTTACCGGGCATGGAACCAATGTAGGTGCGACGATGTCCGCGAACCTCAGATTCATCGCGTACACCTCCTAAAGAAATTCGCACGAAATTTCTTCCTGTTGCTTTTGCTAAAGATTTCCCTAAGCTTGTTTTTCCAACTCCAGGAGGACCAACAAGGCATAAAATTTGACCACGCACTTTGCCTACTCGTGCTTGTACTGCTAAGTATTCCAAAATACGTTCTTTAACTTTATCAAGACCATAGTGATCTTTATTTAAAACACCTTCAGCGGCACCTAAATCATTTTTCGTACGACTACGTTGTTGCCAAGGTATGCCCAAAAGCCAGTCCAAATAATTGCGCAAAACGGTGGATTCTGCCGAAGAAGAATTCATTACTTTTAATTTTCTAACTTCGGAGAGCGCTTTCTCTTTTGCTTCTTTGCTGAGCTTAACTTTTTTAATTCTATTTTCTAATTCAGCAATTTCATCCTTGCCGTCTTCGCCATCACCTAATTCCTTATTGATAGCCTTTAATTGCTCATTTAAGTAATATTCGCGTTGCGTTTTTTCCATTTGCTTCTTTACGCGCGTGCGAATTTTTTTCTCAACGTGTAGAACAGCGCTTTCGCTTTCAATATATCCTAAGACTTTCTCTAAGCGTTTACTAACATTGGCTGTTTCAAGCAAAATCTGTTTGTCTGGAATTTTTAAGCTGAAGTAAGACGCTACAGTATCAGCAAGCTTCGCTGGGTCTGCAATTTGGTTGATTGTAACTAAAACTTCAGGTGGAATTTTTCTATTAAGTTTTACATATTGCTCGAACTGAGAAACGACAGCGCGTATTAAAGCTTCTAGTTCCTCTTCAGATCCTTCCTCTTCAGGAATAACCGATCCATAGGCTTGAAAATAGGGAGATTCTTCAACAAAGCGATTTAGCTGAATGCGTTGGGTGCCTTCCACTAAAACTTTTACGGTGCCATCTGGCAATTTTAAAAGTTGTAAAAGCGTTCCTAGCGTTCCAACAGAATACAAGTCTTTTGCGATAGGATTATCATCAGAAGGGCTTTTTTGAGTAACGAGAATGAGCTCCTTTTTATTGGCAAGCATCATCTCTTCAAGGGCTAGAACAGATTTTTCTCTTCCTACGAAGAGAGGCACAATCATATGCGGAAAAACAACAATATCACGTAAAGGGAGAACCGGGTACAATTCTCCTTTATTGATTGAAAGCAATTCCTTCTGCTTCGGCATTAGCGCGCACTTTCCTTACGTTTTGGCGTCACTGTCTCTTCTGGTTCTTCTTGCTTCAAAATGATGACAGGTTCACCTTTGTTTTCAATAACGTCTTTGTTAATGACAACTTCTTCCACATCACCTCTAGATGGTAACTCATACATTGGATCAAGTAAAATACTTTCCATGATTGAGCGTAATCCTCGAGCACCTGTCTTTCTTAAAATAGCTTTCTGAGCAACGGAATGTAGTGCTGCGTCATCAAAAGTAAGCTTTACATCTTCCATTTCAAACAGACGAGCGTATTGCTTCAAAAGAGCGTTCTTTGGTTTCGATAAGATTTCCACCAGCGCTGCTTCATCTAAATCACTTAGGGTTGCAACAACCGGTAGTCGTCCAATAAACTCTGGTATCAGTCCGAATTTCAGTAAATCTTCCGGCTCAAGATCGCGCAAAAGTTCACCAACTTTATGATCTTGTGGGCCTTTTATATCTACCCCAAATCCAATACCATTACCCTTTTTACGGCCAGCAATAATTCTTTCAAGGCCTGCAAAGGCACCGCCGCAAATAAAGAGGATATTCGTTGTATCAACTTGTAAGAATTCTTGTTGTGGATGTTTACGTCCACCTTGAGGTGGCACAGATGCAATCGTGCCTTCCATAATCTTTAGTAGTGCTTGCTGCACACCTTCGCCCGAAACATCACGGGTAATCGAGGGATTATCAGATTTTCTAGAGATTTTGTCTACTTCGTCAATATAGACGATACCGCGTTGCGCGCGCTCTACATTGTAGTCAGCTGCTTGCAAAAGCTTTAAGATAATGTTTTCAACATCTTCACCCACATAACCCGCTTCGGTTAGCGTTGTGGCATCAGCCATCGTGAAAGGTACATCAATAATGCGTGCTAGTGTCTGAGCAAGAAGCGTTTTACCGCTGCCGGTTGGCCCTACCAACATAATATTTGATTTAGCAATTTCAACATCACCAGGCGTGTGATGATTGAGCCGTTTGTAATGATTATGTACCGCAACGGATAAAACTTTTTTAGCGTGCTCTTGTCCGATCACATAATCATCCAGCACTTTACGAATTTCTATGGGAGATGGCACTCCTTCCGTTAGTAAACGAGGTGCCGCGTTTTCTTCTTGGATAATATCCTCACAAAGATCAACGCACTCATCGCAAATAAATACTGTTGGACCAGCAATTAATTTGCGAACCTCATGTTGGCTTTTGCCACAAAAAGAGCAATACAAGGTATTTTTGCTATCACCAGAAGATTTGCTCATATTTTCTCCACATCAAAACTTAATTAGCAGCGACACTTTTCCGTCACCATATACTTCAACTATGCGGCTCAAAAGTCAAGAAATAGTTAATCAAAAAGGCTTTTTTTGTGGATAACCTCAAAAATATATACGAGAAATGATTTATTTTTAATATTGTGGCATTTTTATTAATGAGATTTGTGTGTGTATTAAAGAATCTGATTCCAAAGCGCTTGCGCAGCTTCCTTTTCGGCTAATTTTTTATTTTTACCTTCTCCTATTCCTTTTAATCCATTTTGCAAGGATACCTCTAATATATAAATAGGAGCATGATCAGGGCCTGAACGCTTAATTTCTTTATATTGGGGAATTGGCAAACCATTTTTTTGCGCCCATTCTTGCACCAATGTCTTTGGATCTTTTGGTAGTTCTTCTAAGGTATAAATGGCGCTTTCCCAATATTTGTGTACAAATCGCTGTGCCGCTTCCATACCGCCATCAATGTATAAAGCTGCAATGAGTGCCTCAATACAATTTGCAAGAATAGAAGTACCCTGCAGCTCGTGCTTTTTTAACGGTAAAAACTCTGCAAGATTAATGTGTTCCGCAACAATATTACAAAACTCACGTGATGTCAGATAAGAAAGTCTTTTGGCAAGTTTGCCCTCTTCATCGTGCGCGTAATGTGTATATAAAGCTTCTGCAATAATAAGTCCAAGGATCCGATCACCTAAAAACTCAAGACGTTCAAAAGCTTTCCCTTTTTTACGTTGCTGTAAAGCGGGTGGGGTGAGTGCTTGCGTCAGCACTGTTTGCTTTTTAAATGTGTGTCCTAAAATTTCTTCAATCATTGGATTATTTAGTTAATGTGGATTTTTTACAAAATACTTTTATAGATATATAGAAAGGAATGATAAAAAAGCAAGTTACATTAATTATTTCTGTATTTTCTCAGCCATCATTTCCAATTCCAGCCATCGTGTTTCAGCAGCATCGAGTCCTTCCTGACATTCTTGCAACTCTTCACTTAAAGCTGCAAATTGATGCGGGTTTTTTTCATACAAGGTGACATCTTCTAAATGGGTTGAAAGTTCTTCGATGCGCTTTTCTAAAGCTTTGATTGCCTTAGGTAACTCTTCCCATTCACGTTTCAGATTATAAGATAAACGCTTAGGTGGAGCAGAGATTTTTTCAGTTTGAGCAGCTTTAGGCTTTTCTTTGATAGATGCTTTCGAAGCTGCTTTTAAGTAATGTTCAATGTCACTATAACCACCAACGTATTCCTGCACTTCACCTGTTTCAGAAACCACATAAGTAGATGTAACGGTACGATCCAAAAAATCACGATCATGGCTTACGACGATTAGCGTGCCATTGTATTGCTGTAAACATTCGACTAATAAATCAAGCGTATCCATATCCAAATCATTGGTTGGCTCGTCGAGTACCAGTAAATTTCCTGGATTTGCTAGAGCTTTGGCAAGCAATAAACGATTCTTTTCGCCGCCGGAGAGAATGCTCACTTGACCACGAATTTGGTTCTCGTCAAACAAAAATTCTTTTAAATACCCCACCACGTGTTTTGTTTCATTGCCAACCCAAACCTGATCGCCACCTTCAGGGCATAAAGTTTGCCACAGCGTATCGGTGGGATTCAATCCAGATCGCATTTGGTCAATGTATGTTACTTTTAACGTGGTGCCATGTTTAACATTACCAACATCAGGTTTTAATTCACCCACTAGCATTTTAACGAGCGTACTTTTTCCCGCTCCATTCGGTCCAATAATGCCAATTTTATCTTGATGCAAAATTCGACATGAAAACGGCTGCACAACTTTTCGATCACCGTATGCTTTTTCAATATCTTTCGCTTCGATAATGATTTTACTACCTCGAGGAAGATTAATGGGATTCACATCAATCGAGCGGGTTTTATTTTGCATCATGTGACGCCGCTCACTGCGCAACTCTTGCAAGCGTTGCAATCGCCCTTGATTACGCTTACGACGTGCTGTCACACCATAGTGCAACCAATCCGTTTCCAAACGTAACCGTGTATTAAGCTTTTCTAAACGACGCTCTTCTTCTTCCATCAACATCGATGACCATTCGTCAAAGGTGCTGAACCCTTTTTTATTCGTGTGTAAAATACCTCGATCAAGCCACCACGTGGTGTTTGAAACTTTTTCCAAAAAGCGTCGATCATGGCTAATTACCACAACAGCCCCTTTAAACTTTGCCAGATATTCTTCCAGCCATTGAATGCTGGGTAAATCCAAATGGTTCGTTGGCTCATCAAGTAACAAAATATCTGGCTTTTTGACTAAACTTTCCGCCAGAGCAAAGCGTCGCTTTTGACCACCTGAAGCATTGCTTAAGGTAATATCTGCAGCAATACCAAGTTTATCAAGAATGGCACGCGCCTCGTGTGGCAGGGCACCGTAAGACTCTAATAACGCTGAGGTTGTAATATCCTCGGGATATTTTTTATCCTGCTCAAGGTACACCAAATTTTGGCTAGATAATAAAAAATACTCTCCATCATCAAGCTCATAAATTTGCGCTAAAGCTTTTAGCAGCGTTGATTTTCCGCAGCCATTACGCCCCACCAAACAAATGCGATCACCGTCACAAATCTGCGCGGTTAGTCCTTCAAAAACAGGTTTGCCGCCAAAACGAACGCAGGCATCTTTTAAGCGAAGTAAAACAGTCGACATGTTTTATATATACGTCTTTTAGTTCTGTATTTTAATTAGAACCTGTTAATGAAGACTGATTCCGAGCATTACGCTTCGTAATCCTATCGAACTGGTTTTGAGCAAGAAGTACTCTGGTTGCACCTATTATATCGTTTAATTTAGTCACCACATCTTCATATTGTTCAGGTGTTAATCTTTTTTCGGCATTTTCTGGTTTATTACCTAATCTGAGGATACCTTCTTTATTCTTTTCATAGGCTGACACCTTTTCTGCAAAATAAGCTTCAAAGGCAGTTAATTCTCTAATCACACGAGGTATTTCTAAATCCTCAGTTATGCTAGATGTTTGGAGCATTTCTTCGTATACGGCATGAGCCGAATCACATATATTTTGAGCAATTTGTTCATCGCTGCCCAAGCTGCGCAAGCTAGGAAAGAGATTGGCAAGACTACTTCCCACAGCTGCGTCAATTTCTGTAACGCTAGAATATTCTGTTGCTGCTTGAGTGCTTACAGCTTCTGTATTTTCGTCAAGAGCATCATCCGCAGAAGGACCAGTCGCTGCGTTCAAAGAAAATACAAGGCTTAAGGATAATATTTTTAAAGAGATTTTCATGTTGCTACTCGCAATCTTACAAGATGTATCTACGTATGAATTAGCATATCTCGAAAAAGATTGCCACTGGTAGTCAATCTAATGAAATGCTTATTTTTTATCCTGGTTACTGAAAATATATTTGCTTAACAACCCTTCAAGACTAACCGATGATTGCGTTAAAGAAATGGTATCGCCGGGTTTTAAGAAATGATCATCACCACCAGGAGAAATATTGACGTATTTTCCGCCCATTAAACTTTCGCTCACGATTTCTGCCGAGCTATCGGAAGGGATTTTTAAAGAGGCATCGATATCAATCCCAACGATTGCCTTGAAATTCTTTTTATCGATCGCAATATGATTAACATGGCCAATGGTAACACCACCCATGCGCACGTCGTTGCCAACTGATACGCCGTCTATTCTGTCAAATCGTGCAAAAACTTTTATAGTTTGCTTGTGCGATGATGTTGAAAATTGATACCCAAATGCGAAAAAAAGTCCTGCGATAAGCAAAACAATAGCGCCTGTGACTGTCTCTAAGAAGTTATGCCGCATGTAATAAATATCAATAATTTTCCTGCAGTACTATAGCCTAACATAAGTGTTTTAAGGAAGTGTTAAAGAATAAAATCAAAAAGAGCAATGATTGTTTGATAGTCAAAATATGCTAATATCCCCCTAATTAAAAAGAGGAGAAATGATGCGTAAACCAATATTGATAACACTTTCTGTGGTATTCGTTGTCGTGCTGTCTTTTTTTATGTTTTCAAAAAAATCGGAACGTGTTGATATCGTCGTTTCAATAAAGCCAATACACAGCTTGGTGTGTGCGCTCACGAAGGGAGTTACAACGCCTGTTCTTTTATTAGATGGTTCAGTATCCCCGCATCATGCGCAACTACAGCCTTCTCAGGTACAAAAGTTAAAAAGCGCTAAATTTGTGGTGTGGATAGGTCCAGTGTATGAGCAAATGCTTACTAAGCATGTTAAAGAATTACAAGCTGCAGTTGTAACCTTGCAAGAGAGTTCAGAAATTAAGTTAAAGCCTTTAAGAAATGGGGCGCTTTGGGATCAGCATGCCTGCTGCAATCATGACCACGCCCATTATCACGATCATGATCATCACCATCACGATTCTCATGGTGCCAATATTGATGGGCACATTTGGCTAAGTCCTATCATGATGCTGTGCGTGGTAGATGTCGTTTTAAAAGAACTACAAAAATTATATCCAAACCATCAAGAACTGCTCAATAAAAATGCCCAAGCTTATAAAGAGCGCTTACAACTACTGCATCAACAGCTTTTGCATAAGATGAATCCTTCCAAAGGAAGCACGTACATTATTCAGCATGATGGTAATCAATATTTCGATGCATTGTATGGGGTGAAAACCATTGCTACGCTTTCTATTGATCCTAATATCCCTCCTAGCGCAGGGCATATACTAAAAATTCGCAAAGCGCTTAAGAAGAAAAAAATTCATCCAAAGTGCTTATATGCAGAAAAGCAAATAAATGTGGCTCTTGCTAAAACCTATGCGGATTCTTTAAAAATTTCTTTTGCAGTTGTTGATTATCTGGGAACGGCAATCGAAGAAGGGGAATCAGCATATGAAGCATTGATGCATGCATATGTTGATGAATTCTTGAAGGGATTGAAATAAGTGGTGGGCCCGGCAGGACTCGAACCTGCGACAGCCCCGTTATGAGCGGGGGGTTCTAACCAACTGAACTACAGGCCCAACCTCTGAAATATGCCTTAAATCTATGTTTAGGTCAACATTAGGATGATTTTTGTATGAAAGATATTGCGTCAGCTTTTTTGAGAGTTTTTTATTTTACAGTATGAAGAATGTTTGAATTTCTTCCTCCGACACTCCCCATTCTCTCATTTTCCTTATGAGGAAAGATTTCATGGCGTAAAATGGGACAACAATATCTACTTGTCCTTTTACAGGATTTATTCCACTTACTGCTTCACCGGTTAACCTAGCATGAATGCGTGTCTTAGATTTTTCTGCTGAGAACAATTCATGACCATCTGGAATGATAGGTATTTTTGAATGTTCGACTATAGCGGTGTTGATGGCTATCGCATAAGTTTTGGCTTCTTGATTGTAAAAACAAACACCGCCACTCATTCCATTATTTAGCCCCCCTTCAAGTGGAAGAAGAGAGCGTAAATGATAACTTTCTTGATCTACTCTATAACTTAGGGGCGCTAACCACGAGTTTTGGAAGGGCTCATCCTCTGAATGAAGTGTGGTTAAATCCTTTGATACATAGACGTATACTCCATGTTTTTTATTATCATACTGACATAAAATTCCTCCCACCCAACCAGTTGGTCCAAAACCAACGGCATAAAGAGGTAAATCATTATCTGGTACCGGATGTTCTCTTAAATCAAGAGGTGTCGGAATCAGATGGGGGTGATCTTTAGATTGGAGCTTAAGAAGCGCAATATCATATTGATAGGGTGAGTCTTCTAGTGATGAATGGTTTGGATGACAGCTATTTTCAACAACAATTAGTGGATGACCTTCAAAAGAATCATTAAAAAACAAATATAAAATGAGAGCTGGATTTTGTTCTTGAAAAACTTTGAATTTATCAATTACATGAGCGCTTGTAGTAGCGTAATAATTTCCTTTTGAATCTTGGCCGAAATAATGAGCAGAAGCAAAAGAAATATAAGAAAGAGCAGAGGAAGGGGAAGTCTCTCCTGGGATTATTAAGTTTTCTCCCGAAATCATTAAATGCCCTACAGAGAGAAATTCTGGGCGATGCATGGCAGCTGTTTCAAAATCACGTGCGTTGAATGCTGGATCGCAGAATTGACTGGCAGTGATTTCATTAGACATGCCTTGAAGTAACAAAAACACAAATACTATTACTCTATAGCAGAAAAGATTTAATGAGATATTTTTTGGCATCTTAATTATTGTAAAAAGAAATTTTATTGTTAATAAAAAATATAAGCAAAATAAATTATCTAGGTCAATAATCTAAGTGCACACAAGAACGTCCCGCCAAAGTTGGCTAGTACCCGTTAATTAAAGTCTATTGAAAAGGCACTTGAACATACTTTTGAACCTTTTTAAGTGGCTCTTTGGTAAGGTCTTTATCAACTTCATGCACTACTTTAGACATAACATCAGCTGATAAATGCTGACGCAAATGCCCAAGTACAACTGGTGCTGCAATCAGAATGATTTGGTCATAGCTAACAGCCATATTGTGCAGAATTTCCGCAATTTTTATTGCAAAAACTTCCTTTTTAAAACGGTACCAATCAGAGTGAGTAGGGTAACTATGAGTTCCTCTATTTACCATGCCTTTACTAACTTTTCCAGGCGTAGAGACGCCTTTATCCTGATGAACATCAACATCCTCAGCGGCATGGTGTGTGGCCATGATTGGGACAAGATCGTTGTTATTTTTTGTGAGAAATTTCGCACGAGAGCTATCTGCAATTACTACGCAAGTGGTTTGATTTTTCATTATTTTCACCCTTTCTTGATTATTGCCAGTAGCATAATGAGCTCAAATTTTTCAAAAAAAAAGAGAAAAAAATATATTTCTTATGTTAAAAAAAAGTACCTCAGACAAAGAAGTTTTTTATGAGGATTAGTTATTAGTGTACAAACATATTTTTAAAGTTGAGGAGGACATAATGAGAAAAATGTATCTTTCAAAAAGTATTTGTTTTTCCTTTTTTCTTAACGCTGTATTATGTAGTTCTACGTACCTTGATTATCAGGCTACTACTCCAGTAGATCAAAGAGTATTAGAAAAGATGCTTCCATTTTTTACCAAAATATTTGGTAATCCGCATTCAACAACACATATTTTTGGAAAAAAGGCGAATCAGGCTGTTGAGACAGCACGTGCCCAAATTGCTGCAGTAATTAATGCTGAATCTGAAGAAATAATTTTTACCTCTGGCGCTACGGAAGCCAATAATTTAGCCATTCTGGGAGCTTGCAGACACTTAAAAAAGTTAGGAAAGAATGAAATTATTAGCGTTGTTACAGAGCATAAATCTGTCTTGGGACCACTTAAAGCACTTAGAAAAGAAGGATTTAAGGTCATTCTTTTGCCTGTGCAATCAAGCGGTATTATAAAAATAGAGGATTTAAAGAAGGCATTGTCGCCTAAAACGGCTTTGGTCACTATAATGGCTGCTAATAATGAAATAGGTGTACTTCAGCCTATTAAAATTATTGCAAAGTTAGTTCATCAATGTGGTGCTCTTTTCCATACAGATGCCGCTCAGGCTTTTGGGAAAATAGTCATAGATGTGAAAGACAGCAACATCGATCTTTTAAGTATTTCAGGCCATAAGATTTATGGGCCTAAAGGTATAGGAGCACTTTTCATAAGGAAGGGCATTACTCTTATTCCTTTCACATACGGAGGAGGTCAAGAAAGGGGTGTAAGACCAGGAACCCTACCAGTGCCATTGTGCGTAGGATTAGGTGAAGCAGCACAACTTGCACAACAGGAACTTTTATCCGAAAGTGAGCGTCTTTTATCTTTAAGAACTAAACTATTGAATCTTTTGCAACAACAACTACCTTCACTAACGGTGAATGGTGATTTGCAAGAAAGATTACCTGGAAATTTAAACTTTAGTGTAAAAAATATAGATGGGAAATCTTTACTAAAGCAGCTACAAGGGATTGCTATTTCATTTGGTTCAGCATGCACATCGGAAGGTGGTAGTGGTTTATCTTATGTTATTGAAGCTCTTCAGGGAAAACCAATAGTGCCTACAGTGGCTATCCGCATAAGTTTAGGACGCTTCACTACAGAAGATGATATTACAAAAGCAGCAGAAGAATTAATTACAGCAATTAAAAGCTTACAACATAAAAAGTTAGCATAGAGATTCTTCTAAAAAGCAGATTTTGATTTATTTTTCTTGGATAATATATTTCTTAATTTGTTCGGCAACAATTAAATAGGAAAATGTTATTCCAATTAGTATTCCAAAAAAGTTAAGAGGCGGAGCAACAAAACCAAGAGACGTCCCTAAAAATGAATAAGGAATCGCTAAGCCTAGACAAACCAGTAGTATTGCAAGAGTCACAAGAAAAAAATTAGGTTGGCTTTGGAAAATTGATTTTCTCGTGCGAATAACAAAAATAATCAAAATTTGGGTTACTAAAGACTCCATAAACCATTCAGTTTGAAAAAGAGCTGGAGAGACTTTAATTACATTTAACAAGATCCAAAATAAAAGGAAGTCAAAAATTGAACTCAAAGGCCCCATGAATAGCATGAACCTTAAAATACTCTTGAAATTCCACTTTCGTGGAGTTAATAAAAATTCGTGATCGACTTTGTCAAAAGGGATAGCCATTTGAGATGTATCATAGAGTAAATTATTTAATAAAATTTGTATTGGTAACATGGGTAAGAATGGCAGAAAAAATGAAGTGCAAGCCATGGTAAGCATGTTTCCAAAATTTGAACTTGTCATTAGCATGAAGTATTTGACAATATTGGAATAAGCCTTTCGCCCCTCCATGACGGCATCGTGAATAATCTGCAAATTCTTTTCAAGTAAAATAAGATCTGAAGCTTCTTTTGCAATATCTGTGCTTGTATTGACAGCAATGCCGACATGGGCACTATAAAGTGATGGCGCATCATTGATACCATCACCCAAAAAGCCAACAATGTTACCTAAATTTTTTAACTCATACACAATGCGCCGTTTTTGGTCAGGCGTTAAGCGACAATAAAGATTGGTATGACGCAAACGCAAACTCAAGGCTAAATCATCAAGCCTACTTATTTCGGGGCCAGTTAGCACGCCCGTTATAGGAATATTAAGTTCATGACAAAGGTGCATTGTCACTTCTTTACTATCCCCTGTTAGAATGTATACGTCGATTTTTTGTTTTTTTAAGCTTGTAATTGTTGTACGTGCATCAATTTTTGGCGGATCGTAAAATAAGCAAAAACCTGAGAAAATGAGGTCTTTTTCATCCTCAATTATTGCTTTGTGGTGGCTTTTTAGTTTAGTTTGCCATGCAATAGCTAAAATACGGTATCCTTTTTCTGATTCTCTTTGATACAGGTCTAATAACTTCAAGCGCATTTGTGGAGTAAGCGGCTTTAATTTATTATGTTGGTGGTAGTGAGTACACGAAGAAAGAATATTTTCTGGCGCTCCTTTAACAATGATTTTTCTGTGTTTACCATTGTCGAGAAGGACAGAAATTCTTTTTCGTTCAAAATCAAAAGGAATTTCATCAATCTTTTCCCATTCAGAAACATCAACTGTCTTATTATCCAAAATAGCGTCGTCCAGAGGGGATTTAAGCCCTGTTTCAAAGAAACTATTAAGGTAAGCTAGGAAATGAACTTGTTCACTTTTTTCGTCGTTAGCGTTGATCGTATTAATAAGCTTTACTTTTGCTTCTGTTAAAGTGCCTGTTTTATCTGTGCATAAAATATTCATGCCGCCTAAGTCGTGAATAGCAGAAAGACGTTTAACAATAACGTGCTTTTTGGCCATTTTTTTAGCTCCTCTTGCCAGCGCTACAGACATAACCATGGGCAAAAATTCGGGTGTCATACCAACCGCTAAAGCAAGACTAAATAAAACGGTTTCTAGCCATGAACGATGAAAATAAAAATTTACCATCAGCACAAAAAAAACCAAAAAAATGGTTATTTTCATCAAAAGTAACCCCAATTTTCTTGTCGCAATTTCAAAAGATGAAGGAGAATGATCTTCTTTTAAAGGCTCAGATATCTTATTGATATAAGTTTTATAGCCGGTGGCACAAACCACCATACGTGCTTCACCGCTAACAACAGATGTCCCCATGAAAACGCTGTTAACAGCGTTTTCCAGATTTATTGTCGAAGGAACTAGTGAAGTAGTAGATAAATCAAAAGCATTTTTCTCAACAGGAAAGCTTTCTCCCGTTAATATTGCCTGATTAACGAATAAATGATTTTCCCAGAACAACCTTCCATCTGCTGGAACCATATCTCCAGCTTTTAAATATACTATGTCACCAGGTACGAGATTTTTGTTTTTTATAATATTAATAGTGTTATCTCGTAAGACTTTTGTCTTCAGCGAGATAGATTCTTGTAGTTTTTTGACAGCTTGATTTGATGAGTATTCTTGAAAGAAATCAAGTGAGATACCCAAGCTGATAATAATAATGATAATAAGGCAATCCCATTTTTGATCTAAAACAAAAGCAATAAAACAGATAATCAAAAGCAAAATAACTAATGGATTTTTAAATCGACGCAATAAAAGGTGAGCGATGGTTGTTTTTTTTTCGATCTGTAAGGTATTCTTTCCAACAATTTTTAAACGCTTAAGAGCTGCTGTTTGAGCTAATCCTGTTGTGCTGGTTTCTAACTTTTTTAAAATTTCTGAAAGGGATGAATTCCAAAAATCAGGAGAAACAGATTGCATAAAAAACCTTCTTTCCTCCTGATTTTATTCAAGCTAAATTGTTTATTGGCCTTTATGAACAGTAACTTTTTTTATTTTTTCTTTATTTTCTGCGGTTTTAGCGATATATATTTTTAAAATCCCATTTTTGATCTTAGCGTCAATATCTTCCACATTGGCATCATAAGGTAAGGTAATACTTCTTCCAAATGATCCTTGAATGCACTCTCTAAGGTGATAGTTCTCTTTATCTTCTTTTTTTTCACTGCTTTTTGTTGCATAGATATGCAGTTCATTATTAGCAATGGAAACATCAACATCTTTCTCTTCAACACCAGGGAGCTCGGCTGTTATTTCATACTGTTTTTCTTTTTCTTTAATATTAATACTAGGTGTTAAAAACTCGTTATCTATTATATTCAATGGAAATCTATCTCTGAAATTTTCGAAAATACGGTTGATCTCATTATGAAGGCTTAAGAAAGAATCTTTGTTGTGTGGCTGGGGTAAATTTTTCCAAAAAGGTGTTAGCCAATTCTTCTTCATATTCTCCTCCTTCTTTTTCTCAGATTTGAACATTTTGATCTGCAAAAAATCAACACAGATCAACTTTCTTATAACTTACATCAAAATAAAAATCTAGTTTTAAGAATACGCGCTTCAAGAAGGTTATTGCCAATTTAAATATCATGCCCCCCTCTTGCATTTACGCGTAATTACGATAGGGTAGAATCAAATTTTCTAACATTTTATTTTCATGACGTTGCATCTTGTTGATGGTTCTGGTTACATCTTTCGTGCTTATTACGCATTACCCCCTTTAACAAGTCCCAAAGGAGTACCAGTTGGCGCTGTGTATGGGTTTTGCAATATGCTGTATCGCCTTATTGAAAAAGTTGATAGCAATAGGTTGCTGGTCATTTTTGATGCAGGACGTAAAACGTTTCGTCAAGACATTTATCCTGACTATAAAGCGCACCGACCGCCACCACCAGATGATTTGATTCCTCAGTTCTCTCTTATACGTGAAGCATGCGAGGCCTTTGGTGTGCCATCGGTTGAACTGCCTGGTTTTGAGGCGGATGATCTCATTGCATCTTATGCGAAAACAACCGTTGAAAGGGGCGATAAGGCCCAGATTATTTCAGCTGATAAAGATCTCATGCAGCTGCTACGGCCAGGCATTACGATGTGGGATCCTATCAAAAATAGGACTATTGATGATAAAATTGTTTTTGAAAAATTTGGTGTGACGCCAGATAAAGTTATTGATGTGCAGGCCCTTTGTGGTGATAGCAGTGATAATATTCCTGGCGTTCCAGGATTTGGGCCGAAAACATCAGCTGAATTAATCCAAGCGTTCGGAAGCTTAGAGAATCTTCTAGAAAATATTACCGAAGTTAAACAACCAAGACGTCGTGATCTTTTAACACAGCATGCTGAATTAGCGCGTATTTCAAAACGTTTGGTAACGCTTGATGATAGTGCACCACTCCCTGTTGCCTATGGAGAAATAGCTCCTGTTGTTGCCGATTTTGAAAAACGAGATTCGTTCTTAAAAGATCTTGGCTTTTTAAGTTTGATGAAACGTTTACAAATGGCTGATAGCAACACAAGTAGCAAAGCAGCAGAGTATGTCTGTGTCACAAATGTTGATGTGCTAAGGCAATGGGTAAACGAAGCACAAGGTGCTGGAAAAATTGTCATTGATTGTGAAACAACCTCGCTTAATGCTATGCAGGCAAAGCTTGTTGGCATAGCGCTGGGGTTGCCAAGCCTTAATGGCTATAGAGCAGCATACCTTCCTCTTGCTCATCAAGAAGGCACCCAGCAGATTTCTTTGGATGTTGCAAGAAATGTATTGCAACCACTTTTTGCAAACCCTGCAATCATGAAAATTGGCCATAACCTTAAATATGATTTGCTCGTTTTACGTCAGCATGGATTTGAGGTGGCAACCGTTGATGACACGATGCTGATGTCCTATGCCTTGCATGCTGGGGAGCATGGTCACTCGATGGATGAGTTAGCTCTTAAATACCTGGATAGGACAACAATTACTTTTGCTGAAGTGGCAGGAAAAGGCAAAGCGCAGAAAACTTTTGATATGGTAAGTATTCCAGACGCCACAAAATATGCTGCTGAAGATGCTGAAATCACCGGTCTTTTGTGTAATCACTTCAAGCCAGAGCTAAGCACAAACCAGGTGAGTAGCGTTTACGAATTAACGGAAAAACCACTTATCCCCGTGATTGTTTCCATGGAAGAAGCAGGTATTTGTGTTGATACAAATCAACTGCAGCACTTAGGACAGGATTTCTCGGCGCGTTTAGCAAGTCTAACCCAAGAAATTTATGCTTTGGCTGGTTGTGAATTTAATATTGCATCGCCTTCGCAACTGGGAGAAATTCTCTATGAAAAACATCAAATGCCAGGCGGTAAAAAAACTAAAACAGGAAGCTACAGTACTGATGTAGATGTGTTGGAAAAGCTGGTGATGCAAGGATTTGATCTTCCTAAAAAAGTGCTGGAATGGCGTGCGTTAGCAAAATTAAATTCTACCTATGTCGAAGGTCTTTTAAGCGCCATTAATCCAACAACAGGGCGTGTGCATACTAGCTATTCGATGGTTGGTGCTGCAACAGGGAGGTTATCATCGTCTGATCCCAATTTACAAAATATTCCCATCAAAAGCGAAGACGGACGAAAAATTCGCCAGGCCTTTATTGCAAAGCCAGGTCATAAGCTTGTGAGTCTTGATTACTCACAAATTGAGCTGCGTCTTCTTGCTCACTTCGCGGATGTTCCAACCTTGCAAGATGCCTTTTTAAAAGGCGAAGATATTCATACGCGTACCGCTTGTGATGTATTTGGCGTAACGCCGGATCAAGTGGATGCAGGTCTTCGTAGACGCGCAAAGACGATAAATTTTGGCATTATTTATGGTATTAGTGCGTTTGGACTTGCCAAACAGCTTAGCGTTTCTAATCAAGAAGCAAGTCAAATGATTAATGCGTACTTTGAGCGTTATCCCGGTATCGATGTATACATTAGAAGCAGCCAGCGTCAAGCGCGAGAGCAAGGCTTTGTGACAACACTTATGGGGCGTAAGGTCCACACAGTAGGAATTTTGGACAAGAATGGAATGGTGCGCCAATTTGCAGAGCGCCAGGCAACGAATGCGCCTTTACAAGGTAGTAATGCAGATATCATTAAGCGTGCCATGATAAAAATTCATAATTTTTTGAAGTTCCACCAAACAAAGCTATTGTTACAAGTTCATGATGAATTAGTGTTTGAAGTGCCTGAAAATGAGCAAGAACAAGTTGTGCCAAAGCTCAAAGGGATCATGGAAAATATTGTTCAATTAAAAGTTCCATTGGTGGTGGGCGTAGGCATGGGTGATAATTGGGAGGCGGCACATGGGTAAAATAGTGCTTAAAAATCTACTTTTTATTTTGCTCATTATTCCTTGTTTTACCAAGGAATCTCACAAGAAAGAACCTTTATACACTTTTAAAGACCCGCCAACACAATACGTTGGCTTTAAGAATAAAGCAGGAAAGATCATAATCCCTGCTATTTATAAGAGTGTGTATACAAGTTCTAAAGGACCATTTTTTTCTCCGACAACAAAGGGATTTCAGTGGGCTTTTGAAAATATAACGCTGGTCAGTAAAGATGGGTGCTATTGGTGGATTGATCGCACCGGAAAAATTTTATATGAATCTTTTTTCTTCGATAATGGGCCGGATTATTTTCACCAAGGATTATCAAGAATTATAGAAAACGAGAAATTTGGTTTTATCAATCAGCATGGTGTGGCCACAGTGAAGCCGCAGTATGATTTTGCTTCTCCCTTTTTTCTTATTAATTATGAAGGGAAGATAGATTTCGCAGCAGCGCAAGGTATGGAAGATAAAGGTGGGTATGCCTATGTTGCACAGGGCTGTTGGTATTCTTATCCTGCTTATACAAAATTTCCAATTGCGCATCGTCGGGTGCCACCTGATGTCTATCCTGAAATTGTAGGGGGTAAATGGGGAGTGATTTCTACTAAAGGTGAAATAGTAGTAGAACTTACACATGATTCCTCCGAAGCAGCTTTTGATGTCTTGAAAGATGTTGTTAAGAAGAAGGTATAGAGGTTGTAATATTTAATGACCCCCATCTCCCTCTATATCCACTGGCCATTTTGTCTGTCCAAGTGCCCATATTGTGATTTCAATAGTCATGTTCGTGAATCTTATCAAGAGGCTGAGTGGCAGCAGGCGTTATGCGAAGAACTTCGGCGCATTCATGCGTTGATTGGTCCAAGACAACTCGTCACCATTTTCTTTGGTGGCGGTACCCCTTCACTCATGCAGCCAAAAACTGTGGAAGCAATTATTAAGGAAGCGACGCAACTATGGCAAACGTCCTCTAATCTTGAAGTAACTCTTGAGGCAAATCCTAATAGTGTAGAGGTTGAAAAATTCCAACAACTTGCAAGTGCAGGCGTGAATCGCATCTCCATTGGTGTGCAGTCTGTGCGTGCTGAACGTCTCAAAAATTTAGGTCGCAAACACAGCGTCGAAGAAGCAATTCGTGCTATTCACACAGCGCAGTCTATTTTTAAGCGTGTTAGTTTTGATCTCATTTACGCAACACCTAATCAAAGCTTGGCAGAATGGGAGCAGGAACTAGAAGAAGCACTGCAATTTGGTACCGAGCATTTATCTTTATACCAACTCACCATTGAACCTAACACTGCATTTGAACGTCTTCATGCGCAAGGCGAATTAATTCTGCCAGTTGATGATCTCGCTGCTGATATGTATGAGTTAACTAATGCAAAATGTGCAGCAAATGGCTTACATGCTTACGAAGTTTCAAACTATGCGAAATTAGGTGCTGAATGCCAGCATAACTTAACCTATTGGCGCTATGGCGAGTACATAGGGGTGGGGCCAGGAGCTCACGGGCGATTGATAATGGATGGCAAACGTTTTGCTACTAAACAATACCGCACACCAGAGCGCTGGCTTAAAGAATCTATTCGCGATGAAGAGTGCTTGGAATTATCTGCTAATGAACAAGAGCAAGAACGAGTACTCATGGGGCTACGTACAACAGAAGGCATCTCTTGGCAAAAACCAATTTCATCTAAAATTCAAACGCTGATTGATGGGGAATTTTTATTGAACAAAGATAAGAGGCTCATAGCAACTCCAAAAGGCCGATTAAGCCTACAAGCCGTTTTGCGATTTGGATTTGGCGAATAGAAAATCTATTTGGCTGGGGGACCTGGATTCGAACCAGAGTTGCCCGGTCCAGAGCCGGGAGTTCTACCGCTAAACTATCCCCCAGCAGTACATATTCTTACTATCATATTATGGTGATAGAGTGTAAGATATAAAAAAAAGTAAATATAAAAAGAAATGTATAAATGTCTGGGTATGATGTTCAAAAACAACACCACGAGGAGTTTCGACCGCTAGAATGTGATGGCCATCACCCGATCATTGCGGCGATTGATCTAGGCACTAATTCTTGTCGCTTATTGGTTGCGCGCGTAAATGTTGCCGGTGTTCGCACGAATTATTTTAGAAGTCGCCCAAAACCAGTTTCATGGAAGGTTATTGATTCTTTTGCAAAGGTTGTACGCCTTGGTGAGGGATTGCATAGCAATGGTGAATTATCTGAAGATGCGATGGATCGTGCAATGGAGGCTCTTTCTGTTTGTCGAAAAAAATTAGATCGTTATCATCTGCATAGCTTGCGTGTCGTTGCTACAGAAGCTTGTAGGCGTGCCAGTAATAACCATGTGTTGGTTGATCGGGCCAAAAAAGAATTAGATTTTGACATTGAAATTATTAATGCGGAAGAAGAAGCAAGCCTTGCTCTCAAGGGCTGTTCGGCAATGCTGAACCCACATATACCTTATGGAATTGTTTTTGATATAGGCGGGGGAAGCACTGAGGTTATTCTTGTTAAACTCAAGAAGAGTTCAAAACGTCAACCAGGCTATGCAGTGCCGTTTGATGAAATTGATTCAATTTCAGTGCCTTATGGAGTGGTTACAACTACCGAAGCTGTTGGTATGCCTTTAGAAACTGAAGAATCCCATAAATTTTTACAAGGTAAAATTTTTGAAAGATTAGGCGGCTTTGTTGAGCGAAATAATATTAAGAAGCTTATAGAAAAAGAAGAATTACAAATTACCGGAAGCTCAGGAACGGTGACAACTCTAGCGGCCCTTCATTTAGGGCTTGAGCATTATGATCGACGTGTTATTGATGGAATGTCTATTTTGTATTCCGATTTATATAATGTGATAAGTCGTATTTTAAAAATGACGCGCGAAGAGCGTCTTGATCAATCAAACATTGGATTTAGCAGAGCCGACTATGTGTTAACCGGCTCAAATATCTTGAAAGCGATATGTGATGCTCTCCCCCTTAAAACAATGAAAATTGCAGATCGCGGTGTACGAGAGGGAATTCTTATCGATTTAATGTTAGAAGTGATCAAGGTGTAATATGGAATTTATCAAAGCACAAGGTTTGGGAAATGATTTTGTTATGCTTGTTAATCCAGGCATTCCAGAGGACAATTTTAGCAATTTAAGTCGGCATTTAGCTGACCGTAGATACGGCATTGGCTGCGATCAGGTTGTTATTGCTCAAGAAAATAACGAGCAGATTCGCGTTCGTTTTTTTAATGCAGATGGTTCGGAAGCTGAAAGTTGTGGTAATGGCAGTCGCTGCATTGCAAAATACCTTATGGAAAAAAAACAGCAAGACTCTATTACTATTGAAACAATCGGCGGAATTTTAAATTGTCAGCAAGATGCTGATATGATTAAAGTTCAGATGCCAATACCGACCGTTAAAATACTTGATGGCCCAGAGTCACTAGGACATCTTTCTACGCCAGATGCTGTCGCTGTTCACGTTGGGAATCCACATTTAATTTGTTTTGTTGATGATGTTGATTTGGCGTCTCAATATGGTGCAGGGCTTGAAAATCATCCAGGTTTTCCGTTGCGTACAAATGTTGATTTTGTAAAAGTTATTGATTCAACACATTTGCAATTAAAAGTTTGGGAACGAGGAACAGGTATTACGCCTGCTTGCGGTAGCGGTGCTTGCGCAACAGTTGTTGGCGCTTATGCGCATAAATTAGTCGAAAATAAAGTAAAAGTATCTCAAGAGGGTGGCGACTTATGGGTGCAATGGGATGAGAAAGAATTGTTTATGATCGGTCCTGCTTCTATTGTTTTTACTGGTAATCTTCCACAACATGATGCGCTCACTGAAAGGTTTTGATTGGGTGCTAGCAGCAGCTGAAGATCGGCTGGTTATGCAGTATATGCAGTCATTTGAATTGCCTGAACTTTTATCAAGAATTCTTGTTTCAAGAAATATTCAACACGATAAAGTTGAAGAATTTTTATTGCCTTCTTTGAAAAAATATTTACCCGATCCTTCAATTTTGAAAGATATGGATCAAGCTGTTGAAAAAGTAATTACTGCGATTCAAGAGCAAAAAAAAATAGTGATTTATGGCGATTATGATGTGGATGGAGCAACCTCATCAGCGCTTTTAAGGCGCTACTTTCGCGATATTGGTATTTCAACAGGCTTGTATATCCCCGATCGTCTTGATGAGGGGTATGGAGCAAATGCACAAGCACTTAAAAAACTAAGTCAGGATGGCTACAGCGTTTGCTTAATGGTTGATTGCGGCACAACGGCTTTTGAAGCGCTTGATGAAGCTAAAAAGTGTGGTCTCGATGTTCTTGTTTTTGATCATCACACCGCAGAAACACGTCTTCCGAATGCTATAATTGTTAACCCTAATCGGTTGGATCAAGACTTAGGCGAACGTACCGACTTAAAATTATTATGTGCTGCAGGAGTTGTGTTTTTATTTTTGGTGGCCCTTAATCGTTCGCTGCGTCATTTGGATTATTTCAAGACAATTCAAGAGCCAGATTTATTGAGTTATCTAGATATTGTTGCACTTGGTACAGTATGCGACGTAATGCCTTTGAAGGGGCTAAATCGAGCCCTAGTAACGCAAGGTTTAAAAGTTGCAAGATCTCGTAAAAATTTAGGGTTAGCAACACTTGCAGATATTGCAGGGCTTAAAACCGGCATTACCTCTGCGTATGCTTTTGGCTTTGTTATTGGTCCGCGTGTAAATGCAGGTGGACGGGTTGGAAAAACTGATCTCGGTTCTAAGTTACTGTTTACGCAAGATCTTTTGGAAGCGCAAGAAATTGCAACGCAACTTAATACGTTAAACTTGCAGCGCCAAGAAATTGAACAACAAGTCCTTGCAGAAGCTATTATCCAAGTTGATCAGAATAGTCTTGATACACGCTCAATTATTATGGTCAAAGGTGATAATTGGCACCCAGGCGTTATAGGTATTGTCTCAAGCCGTTTAAAGGAAAAATATCACAAGCCCGCACTGGTGGTAACCGACTGGGAAGGTGAACAAAAAGGTTCGGGCCGTTCGGTAACAGGACTTGATATGGGAGTGTTGATGCACCAAGCTGTACACAAAGGCTTATTAAGTAAAGGTGGTGGGCATGCAATGGCGGCAGGGTTTACTATTACTAATGGATGCTACGATGAATTTTATGATTTCATTGATCAAGCTGCATTTCCTCATATGCAAAACAGGGAATTAAAGTTAAGCATTGATGGATACCTAACGGTTGATGGTCTTAATCAACAATTTATGCAACATGTGCAGCAGCTTGAGCCCTATGGAAATGGACATCCTACACCAACCTTTGCTTTTAAGCATATGGTCTGCGTTTTTGCCGATGTGGTTGGTGAATATCATATTCGCTTGCAACTGCAGGATGAAACCGGTAAACGTTTAAAAGCAATGGCTTTTCGGGCAATGCAAACACCTTTACAAAAAATTTTAGAACATCGTGGCCCAGTTGAAGTAGCTGGTAATATAAAGGTGGATGAGTGGCAAGGAAGGCAGCAACTCACCCTGATTGTTGATGATATAAGGATATAAAAATGCAAAGCATTATTGAAACGGCTTGGGAAAATCGAGCAAATTTAGAGATAACAAGCGATCTTAAAACAGCAATAGAGGAAACTCTTCAACAGCTTGATGCGGGAAGAATTCGAGTTGCTGAAAAAACCTCTAGTGGTTGGCACGTAAATACTTGGATAAAAAAAGCCGTTTTATTGTCTTTTCGTCTGAATCCTAATCAACTTCAACAAGCACAACCTGTGCCTTTTTTTGATAAAGTTTCTCTCAAGTCATCAAATTGGAACCAAGAGCAATTTCTTAAAGCGGGATTTCGTAGCGTGCCAGGCTCAGTAGTTCGTCAGGGTGCATACATTGCTAAGAACGTGGTGCTTATGCCAAGCTTTGTAAATATTGGCGCATATGTTGATGAAGGCACAATGATTGATACTTGGGCAACGGTTGGTTCTTGTGCACAAATTGGTAAAAATTGTCATATTTCTGGCGGTACGGGAATTGGTGGTGTGCTTGAGCCAGTCCAGGCTTCCCCCGTTATCATTGAAGATAATTGCTTTATTGGAGCGCGTTCTGAAGTGGCTGAAGGCGTAATTATCGAAGAAGGCGCCGTGCTTAGCATGGGTGTGTTTATTGGCGCTTCTACCAAGATTATAGATCGCCAAACCGGCGCTATTTATTACGGTCGTATTCCTGCATGCTCTGTTGTTGTTCCTGGATCTCTTCCATCAACGGGTGGTGTCAACTTAAGCTGTGTAGTAATTGTAAAAACGGTGGACGAAAAAACACGCTCTAAAACAGGTATTAATGAATTGCTACGCGATTAATGATGAACGTTATAGAACTTGCACAAAAGCTTATCCAATTTGATTCTGTTACACCTAAAGGTGCAGATTCTCTAGATTTTATTCAGAAATATCTTGAAGATCTTGGATTTAATATTCAGCGTTTGCCTTTTGGTAGTGTTGATAATTTATTTGCACGAAAAGGAAATGATAATCCTCACCTTATGTTTGTGGGGCATGTGGATGTGGTTCCTACAGGAGATGGCTGGAAGCATCCTCCATTTGCTGGCGTTGTGGAAAATAATATTTTATACGGTCGTGGAGCTGCAGATATGAAGGGTGCTATTGCGGCTTTCTTAGCAGCTCTTGCTGATATTCAACATAAAGGTTCCATCAGCGTCCTCTTAACAACGGACGAGGAAGGGCCGGCAAAAGACGGTATAGCAAAAATTATTCCCTGGTTAGAGTCCAATAATCATATACCGGACTTTGCACTTGTGGGTGAGCCAACATCTGTTCATACATTGGGCGATACGATTAAAAATGGACGCCGCGGTAGCATCAGCTTTGACATTGTTGTTCATGGAAGGCAAGGGCATGTGGCGTATCCCCACCTAGCTCAGAATGCCGCTAATCCGTTGGTGATGCTTTTACAAAACCTCACAAGTCATCCACTCGATGAAGGAGCGAAGGATTTTGATCCTAGCAACCTAGAGATTGTTAAAATGAATATGCCGAATGATGTGTATAATATTATCCCTGGCGTTTCTTCTGCCTCTATTAATATTCGTTTTAATTCCTTGCACAATTTTAAAAACTTAGAAGAACGCATTAACTTAGAAGCTTTAAAAGTCAAAGCACAATATGGTCCTTGTGAAATTTCAGTAACAGCACTTCCTTCAGCAGAGCCTTTCATCACGCATTCTGAGGGATGGATGCAGAAAGTTTCAAAAGCTGTTGAAGCAGAAACAGGCTCTTATCCCCAATACTCAACGTCGGGCGGCACATCGGACGCGCGCTTTATTCAAAAAATTTGCCCCGTGTTAGAACTAGGGCTTTTAAATAAAACCGCTCATCATGTGGATGAGCATATTCCAATTGCCGATTTAGTTTCGTTGCAAAAAATCTACCAGCGTATTTTCCAAGAATGAAATAGAAGTTTTTCTTTCTTTTAAATACTTTTTTCAACTACACTTAAAATTAAAAGATACAAATGGATTTAGGTATTGTTAAATCAGTATAAATACCGCTACATTCCAGAATGTGCACCCGTAGCTCAGCTGGATAGAGCGTTGCCCTCCGGAGGCAAAGGTCGTACGTTCGAATCGTATCGGGTGCGCCAAAGCTGTTTAAGAGTTGATAATGTCTAATAGTGAATTTTCTCCTCTTATTCAATTTCAAAATGTCAGTTTCTCTTATTCTCACTCTGCTCAAGAAATTTTAAAAAATGTTAGTATCTCTTTTAACTCTCATGCCTTCTATTTCCTAACTGGTGATAGTGGTTCGGGAAAGTCTTCTTTTCTTAAATTAATGTACAATGAACTTTTGCCAACGCATGGTTCTATTAATGTGCTTGGGGTAGATACCAGAAATCTCACAATACAAACAAGGGCGTTGTTCCGGCAACAAATCGGTATTGTGTTACAAGAGTGCGAACTTTTTGATCATTTGAATGTAGAAGAAAATGTTGCCCTTGTTTTGAAACTTCAAGGTATTTCTTCCAAAAAAGCTAAAACTTATACAAAAGATTTGCTTGATTGGGCAGGTCTTGGAGACTATCTTCATTATTTTCCTAAACAGTTATCAGCGGGCCAAAAACAGCGGGTGGCTGTCGCCAGGGCTGTGATTCGTAAGCCGAAGATACTTCTTGCAGATGAACCAACAGGCAACGTTGATGATGTGCAGTCGAAAAGATTAATGGATCTGTTTAAAGAATTAGTAAAAACAGGGACAACAATTATTATGACAACTCATAATCGCCAGCTAGTAAATTCAAGTGATTGTTTCCAATATATTTTGCATCATGGAAAAATTAAGCAGACGAATGAACTGAGAAACTCTATGACTTTTGGTGAAAATGCAGAGAGGTTTGCATGATCTTTTCGATGCCTACAGATTTGCCTCTTTTATACGATAAAAATCGCAAAACATTTATGTTAACGCTTTCTATTTTGATAGGGTTACTTTATCTTGCAAGCATTTCTTCAAACGGTGTCCACCATTTTATAAAATCGTGGCAATTTCATCCGGAACAAGAAAGTTATGTGCTAATTCCTTATAATGGTAATGATGAGCAACTAGAACAAGATACTCAGGAAATTGAAAATTTTTTAAAACAGTCTGAGGTGGTAAAAGACTATAAAAAAATTGATGAGAAATCGTTTGATCGCATGTTTAATCCTCAAGCAGGCATGAGTTCATCGTGGCTTGAATCTATTCCCTTTCCTGTTTTTATTGAACTAAATTTAAAAACATCTTCTAAGGAAAAAATGCTGCTCATTGAGAGCGAAATTAAGGAAATTGTTCCAGATGCGTTAGTGTATTCGCAGCCTCGTTACGCTGCAGAATTTGTGTCTTCATTCAAGATTTTAAGCTATCTTCTTGATTCGATCATTGTTTGTTTTGGTGCGGCATTTTTGGCTGTTTTAGTATTAATGACGCGAACATTATTTATGCAACATTCGAGAAATATAGAACGTCTTGCTCTTTTGGGGGCTACTCCTTTGTATATCAAAAAATTATACTGCTGGTTTATGGCAAGATGTATTGCCCTAAGCTCAATATATGGTTTTGCAGGCGCTTGCTTTCTATGTTGGTTTCTTTATTCAATAACGGAACACATGGCATTTTTTCCTTATGGTTTTGCCCTGCCTTCAGTATTTTTCTATTTCATGCTGCCTTACTTTTGTATAGTGCTTGGAGTTGGTGTTACCTATATGCTTGTGACAATGATGTTAAAAAAGTTATGGGCATGCGTTTAAAATTACTCGGTCTTAGTGCTGCCTTTTTCTTTTGGGCTTTTGGCCTAATTGATTTTTATTATAAAACACAACAATTTTCTGATCAAAATTTTTCTGCTGATGGAATTGTTATTCTAACAGGTGGAAAAGAACGAATTCAAAAAGGTATGGCGCTTTTTCAAAAGCTAAAAGCAAAGCGTGTCTTAATCTCAGGTGTTGATAAAATTGTAAAATTGGAAATCATCAAAGCAAAGCAACTTAAAGGCTATGATGATTTTCATCAGTTTACGGATCTTGGCTACGGTGCGGTTAACACGTTTTCAAATGCCTTAGAAGCAGCTACTTGGGTCAAACAGCACGATTTTAAATCTATTGCTCTTGTAACGAGTCATTTTCACATGCCAAGAAGCTTTTGGCTTTTTACAAAAACCATGCCAGAAATTGAGATTTTTCCTATTTCAGTTGATGGGGATGATTCAAGTTTTATTCATTTACTTAGAGAATTTCATAAATTTTATCTTACAAAAGTAGTGAGCAAGTTTTTACTCGATACAGATACAGAGATACCAACTCTTTAAACGGGGAAACTATGTCTGGCGAAGACTGAGATCAAAAACGTGCGCACAATTTCAAGTCAATAATTTACATGTATTTTTTTTGTGCGTAAGCTTTAAGTAGAAATCAGAAATGCTTGAAATCGATGTTTTACGCTATTTGTTATTTTTTATTACTCACTGCCTGCTCAAGTAACACAGAGACCATGCAAAAAACGAACCCGAGTGGTAGTGCGGCAAAATTAAAAGATCTCAGCATGCCTGCTTCTCCTGCTTCCAAATAAAGCCTATCTTTTGTAGAATGCAATCTTATGCTACAAAAAGATATCAATTAGCTCTTTTGTTTTATGATCACGATACGTCTTAAAGATGGTTCCGAAAAAGTATTTGAAAAAATTCCAACAGGCGAAGAGATTGCTTTCTCGATTTCTCCGCGGCTTGCCAAAGATGCCGTTGCTATTCGTGTAAATGGCGATCTAAAAGATTTAAATCAGCCCGTTCAAAATGGTGCCCAAATTGAAATTATTACCAAGTCTAGCGATGAAGGGCTTGAAGTTATTCGCCATGACACGGCGCACTTGTTTGCGCAGGCTATAAAAGAGCTATATCCCGATACGCAAATTACCATTGGTCCCGCGATTGAAAATGGTTTTTACTACGATATTTATCCAAAAAAATCCCTTTCAATAGATGATTTGCCAGCCATTGAAAAGCGCATGCACGATATCGTGGATCAAGATATTGCCATTGTGCGCGAGGAATGGAATCGTGATGATGCTATTCCTTTTTTCAAAGACATGGGAGAGCATTTTAAAGCAGAAATTATTGAAGGAATTCCGCAAGGCGAAACCATTAGTTTATATCGTCAGGGGCAATTTATTGACCTTTGTCGAGGACCTCATTTGCCAACAACAAAAAGAGTAGGGCACGCATTTAAATTGATGAAGCTTGCAGGCGCTTACTGGCGGGGTGATCATCGCAATGTGATGTTGCAACGTATTTACGGAACCGCTTGGGCAACACAGCAACAGCTTGATGAATACTTGCATATGCTTGAAGAAGCTGAAAAACGTGATCATCGCAAACTTGGTGCTGAGCTTGGTCTTTTTCATATGCAAGAAGAAGCAACAGGCTCCGTGTTTTGGCATCCTAAAGGTTGGACAATTTATCGTAATCTAGAAAATTTCGTACGCAAACGCATTGAAAAAGCTAATTATGTAGAAGTACGCACCCCCCACCTAGTTGATCGTTCTCTTTGGGAGGCATCTGGTCACTGGGATAAATTCGGCACCAATATGTACAGCGTGCAAGCTGATGAAGATAAAGTCTTGGCGATTAAGCCAATGAACTGCCCATGTCATGTGCAAATTTTTAAACAAGGTTTAAAAAGCTACCGAGATTTACCATTACGTATGGCGGAATTTGGTGCGTGTCATCGTAATGAACCTAGTGGTTCTTTGCATGGTATCATGCGTGTACGCAGCTTTGTGCAAGACGATGCGCATATATTTTGCACACCTGATCAAATTATTTCAGAAACTAAAAGCTTCTGTGATTTATTAAAAGGCATGTACAAAGACCTTGGTTTTGATGATTTTAAGGTGAAATTTTCGGATCGCCCCGAAGTGCGCGCAGGTACCGATGAACTTTGGGATAAGGCCGAAGCTGCACTTAAAGAAGCAACGCTTGCAGCCGGCATTGAATATAGTCTAAATCCAGGCGAGGGGGCTTTTTATGGTCCTAAGCTCGAGTTTGTCTTGAAGGATTGCATTGGTCGTGAATGGCAGTGTGGTACGTTGCAGGTTGATTACTGTTTACCAGAGCGTCTTGATGCAACATACGTTGGGGAAGATGGCCAAAAGCATCATCCGGTGATGTTACACCGTGCCGTACTTGGTTCGTTAGAGCGTTTCGTTGGTGTTCTTATTGAACATTACGCTGGTAAGTTTCCCCTATGGCTAGCTCCAGTACAAGTGGTTGTCGCAAGCATTACGACGGAAGCTAATGACTATGCACAAGATTTACTAAATCAACTACGCGAGAAGGGTATCCGGGCGGAGCTTGATACGCGTAACGAAAAGATTTCTTATAAAATTCGTGAGCATTCCTTACAAAAAATCCCTTACGTTTATGTGGTAGGTAAGCGCGAAGCAGAGGAAAAAACCGTAGCGATCCGCAAACTTGGTGGAGAACAGCAAACCGTGATGACCTTTTCTCAAGCGCTGCAAGATATATATGCTGAGGCTAATACAGTTGAGTATTAATATTGAAAAATAATTATTGCGTTTTATTATAAAAGTTCTTATATAAAAAACGTAATGAAGTTTTTAAGGGATTAAATAATGAAAAAATACACGTTAGCCTTATTGGCAGCAACGATTCTTTCTAGCTCGCTTGTGGCTATGGAAAGAGTTGAACTAACACCGGATGGAATTAGAGCGCATTTTGCTAATCCTCCTGCAAACAGGCATATGTACGATTTAGATGCAGTTAGAGCTGCCTTAGATCGTGGACCTGTTGGCGTTGGAGCTGCTAACCTAGATCTTTATCACCAAGCACGTGATATTTTGTTATATGAGCTTACTAATCCAGCAATGGGTGTCCATGGTCTCTATTTTCCGCCTGAATGTATGGAAATGGAAAAAACGCAACTTGCTGATGCTGAAATTAATGATGCGTTTATGAACGCGGTTTTGGAAACCTTAAATAACCCAGGAGGTCCAAACTATAACCAAGTATTGGATGATGTGCGCGCTCATCAAGCAGTATACCGCCAAGATATTTTGAATATAGTTGCTGCAATCAACTAATCTAATTTTCCAGCGAATTATATAAAAGGGCACCCTCACTGGGGTGCTTTTTCACTTTCCCAACTTCAACACGCACTCCCACTGCTGTGGCGTTATCGGCATTACCGAAAGACGTGATTGCTTGATTAAGGGTAGATCTTGCAATTCTTTGGTTTGCTTAATTTGCTCCAGCGATACAGGCTTTTGTAACGCTTCTACATACTCTACATCAACCAAGCCAAAATTCCCTGTTTCATCGGTAGGATCTGGCTTATAGGCCGAGCACACACGTACAATACCCATAATCTCTTTACCAACAACCGAATGATAGAAAAAGCAAAGATCATCAATGTTCATTTGCCTTAAATTATTACGGGCCTGATAGTTTCGCACTCCATCCCAGCTAGTGATCTTTTTCCTAACCTGATCATTCCAAGACCATGCACTTGGTTCCGATTTAATAAGCCAATATTGCATCACTCAAGCTCTCGATCATGTTGCGTGCTAAACAGCTCTTCAAGCACATCATCAATAGGTTTTTTTGCGTACAAAATATCATAAACAGCACAAATGATTGGCGCATGAATTTTATGCTTTCCTGCTAATTCAAAGGCAACTTTTGTCGTTGGCACCCCTTCAGTGATGTTTTTTCTGGTATTTAGTATCTCTTCCAAAGATAAACCATGCGCTAAAGAAATACCCAAGCTAGTGTTGCGCGATTTTTCGCTAGAGCAAGTCAGCATTAAATCGCCAATACCAGCAAGTGTTTGAGTGGTGTCTCTTTCTCCCCCTAAAGCACATATGATACGGCTTATTTCAACATTTGCACGTGTTATAAGCGTTGCTAAACAGTTTTGTCCAAAATTTTTACCCATCACAATACCTGCCGCAATGGCAATAACATTCTTTAATGCTCCTGCTAATTCAACGCCAATGACATCGTCATACGCATATACGCGAAAAGCTTTATGCCGTAACACGTAGCTTATATTTTTAGCCAACTCTAAATCTTTAAAAGCAAGTGTTGAAGCAGCAGGCAAATCCTTAGCAATCTCATCCGCAAAGTTAGGCCCAGAAAGCATACCCACCGAATTTGGCAAAGATTCTTTAAAAATTTCTGAAATAGGCTTTTGTGTTTGAAGTTCTAGCCCTTTGCTGCAAACAACAATAGGACAGTCTTGGGGCATATGTGTGCTCAAGCATTCTATAAGTTCGCGACTTTGTTGCACCGGTGCTGTCCATAAAAGTAGTTTAGCTATTGCAATCTCAGCAACATCATTCGTAATAGATAACGTTTCCGGAATAGTTATTCCAGGTAAATAGGTAGACTCTCTATCAGCGCATAATTTTTCTACATGCTCTTTGCGTCTTCCCCATAATGCAACGTTTTTACCAGCGTTATGAAGGCTGATAGCCAAAGCTGTGCCCCAAGCACCTGTACCAATAATAAGAATTTTTGTATTTTCCATAGAGCGAATTGTGATAAATAAAAAAAGAACTTGCAAGTTTTTTTCAAACAAGGTTCTTTAAGAAAAAAGGAAAATAAAAAATGTCATTTTCTGTTGCTATTGATGGGCCTGCTGGTGCTGGTAAGGGAACAATCGCAAAATTTTTAAGCGAAGAGTTTAATTTAAAGCACCTGGATACCGGCTTGTTATACCGAGAAGCAGCGCGGCTTGTGATTCAAGAAGGCGTGGATGTGCTAGATGTTGTGCATTTGGAAAAAATTGCTGAAAAAGTAAACATTAATAATATAGCTGAAGAAAATCTCCGTAATGAGAAAGTTGCCTCCGTTGCTTCACAAGTAGCTGTTGTGCCGTCGCTTAGGCGTGTTCTAACGCAAAAAATGCGTGATTTTGCTACTAAAATAGAGAAAAAATACCAAGGAGCCGTACTGGATGGACGCGACGTGGGAACAGTTGTATTGCCAGATGCTGATATAAAGCTCTATATAACGGCCGATGAACAAGTTCGTGCATTACGCCGTACCAAAGAGCTTGATGAAGAAACTCTGGAAAAAGTTTTGGAAGAGATAAAACAACGCGATCGGCGTGATCAACATCGTGAAGTAGCACCGATGAACGCAGCAGACGATGCCATTATTTTGGATACAACATTTCTAAGTATCGATGAAGCTTGTGAGAAAGCTGCTAAAATCGTGACGCAAGGAATGTCTGAAGTTCTAGTAAAAACAAAAATAAGCTGAAAAAGAGCCTTCTTTAAGAATCTTAAAAAATAGAGGCTCTTTTTCTTATTTAGTAAAGTTTTATTCAAGTCCTAGCATAGCAAGGATAAATTCTCCTGTACCAACAATTGCTCTCATGCTGAGCTCGATCGCTCTGTAACTAAATAACTTAGGAATCCTTTTCCACATTGCGCTTGGATTATCAAGTTCATAACGTTGTAAAGTCCCCATGTACTTACTCGTACTCTCAATAAGGCCCATGATATTTTCAAAAAGACCTCTGGATGTATGATCGGCACCATCAAGTACAATTCCAAGATCTATCATTTTTTGCATTACTTTGTGCAACGAGCGATAATCTGTAATATCTTGTGGATCTATATCTTTTAACCATTTTATCGCTAAAAATGCATTTGCAAAAACATTGCAATCAGAACCAATGCAGCTTTGCACACTTAAGTGATGATAGGTAATTATAGTCGTAGGACTTAATCGTATCCCAAGCTTTTTAAACCAATTATCGGTACCACCCGTAATAAAAGGTTCTGTTATTCTTTTACTATCCTTTTTTCTATCTCTATATTCTAAACTGTCAAAAATATTGAAAAAAACGTGAATGTCTGCACCTGAGCGATGACATTCTAATTTTAAGTATTCAACGTGATGCCCAAAGTATTCTGTTAGAATTGGTGCGTAAATAGTAACCTTTTGTGTGCTAGCGCTAGAGAACGCATGGCTGATAAGATGGGCATATAAATGAGTCGTAGAACCAGGATTTCGCAATGAATATCCTGTCCCATAAAGAATGCTCAGTTCATCTGATGAATTATTATAAACGAGATATTTTGCAAGGTCTCTGTTAGGGTTACTATCGTCTACTGCAGTTATATTTGATCTGTTAAGTTTTTCTTTAAAAGAACGAATCTCGCATCCTTTTCGAGTTGCGCATAAATTTTCTAAGCGTTCCTCATTCGTGAAGCTTCCCCCAAAAAGAGTAAAGGCAAGGTATTCTCCGCCTGTTACTGGTTGTCCTGTAGTTTTCTGAATGCGATCGAGATGTTCTTGTAATTCACCATCTATGCCTGAAGCTTTAAAAAATATAAAGGCTAGGATTAAACAAAACGTTTTCATAGTTTTCATAAAAATTACCAAAAATAGCAATAAAGTATATATATGTTGCAAAAATACAAATTACAAGCACAATGTTGGTTGCTATTCAGGGTTATTGCAATTCGTTAATCTGAGATTAAAAGTTTACATCTTCTAGACATATATAGGTCAGTTTTAAAACTTGCTTATCTAAAAGATAATCCCTATATCTAATTCATGACAAAAATTAATATTATTGGCCAAAGCCGAGAGGCGCTAAATGCTCAATTCGTGGAATTGGGCTTACCTTCTTTTCGTGTTCAGCAGGTTTGGAATTGGCTTTATCATCATGGGGTGCGCAATTTTGACGCCATGACAAATATTGCAGCGCCTGGTCGAGAAATTCTTTCGAATTTTTACACCATTGAGCGCCCACACGTCGCGCAAGCTCAAGCATCTACCGATGGAACACAAAAATGGCTTTTGCGTTTTTCTGACAATCAAGAAGCCGAAACTGTCCATATCCCAGAAGTTGATCGCGGTACACTTTGTATTTCCTCTCAAGTTGGCTGTACGCTGACCTGCTCGTTTTGCCATACCGGTACGCAAATGTTGGTGCGTAATTTAACCTCGGCAGAAATAGTGGGGCAGGTTATGGTGGCGCGTGATGTGTTTAACGAATGGCCAACGCCTATTGGTAATCGCCACATTAGCAATGTGGTCCTGATGGGCATGGGTGAGCCTTTATATAATTATGAAAATGTAGCAACCGCCATTAAAATTCTAACGGATGAAAAAGGTATTAATTTATCAAAGCGCAAAATTACCCTTTCCACCTCAGGTGTCGTGCCGATGATTGAACAATGCGGTCGTGATCTTGGTGTAAGCCTTGCGATTTCTCTTCATGCTGTGACCGATGAATTGCGTAATGAACTTGTGCCTCTTAATCGCAAATACCCTATAAAGGAACTACTAGAAGCTTGTCGTCAGTACCCAAACCTTAGTAACGCGCGCCGTATTACTTTTGAATACGTGATGCTGAAAGGCGTGAATGATTCGGTAGCAGAGGCAAGAAAACTTGTGCAGCTTATCAAAGGAATTCCTGCGAAAATTAACTTAATCCCATTTAATCCATGGCCAGGTAGCCCGTATGAGTGTTCAACACCACAGGCAATTTCAGCTTTTGCAGAAGTTGTGTATCGCGCTGGTTATGCATCTCCCGTGCGTACACCAAGAGGGCGTGATATTTTGGCTGCGTGTGGTCAATTAAAATCGGAAAGCATGCGCCAGCGCAAATCTAAATGTAGTTCAGAAGCAGCTTAACTTTTTCTTCTCTTATTTCTATATTCAATGCGAATCAGCCAAGCATAACTAAGCAAAATAACGCTGCCTCCTAGTACTGTGGTAAGCGGAGGCAGTTCTGCAAAGAAAATAACGCCAGCAAAAATATTGATGGGGAATCTTGCATATTTAAAAGGTGCGATAAAGCTTGTATGAGCGTATGTATATGCTTCGATGATACATGTTTGCGTTAACATATAGCTGCATCCTATAACTGCTAATTTTAGTATTTCAGAGGAAGGTGGAAAAATCCACGGCGTATATAATTGGCTTAATAATGCAAATAAAGCCATGAAACTTAGAAGATAAATTAGCGTGGTTTGCGAGGAATCATCCTTTGATAAACGTTTTACAAATAATGAAGATGCGGAAAAAAAGAAAGCTGATAAAAGAGGTAAGAAGGCATAATAGCTGAAAATTTTTTGGCTTGGATGCAGAATTAGCATTACTCCTGCGAATCCCGCGATGATAGCAATCCAGGCTTTGAGGTGAAATTTTTCTTTAAAAAAAAGCATTCCCCCAAGGCTTGTAAAAAAAGCGCTTGTAATTGAAAGGGCTGATGATTCGGCTAATGGAAGATACATAACCGCGCTGATCCATGCCCAACTACCAAGTGCACCTGAAAGGCCTTTCAGACCATGAATAGGCAAAATAGACGTTTTAAAAAAAGAAAAAAAACGTTGTCTGTAAATCGCTAAAAGTATTAATAACCCAGCAAGGCACTTAAAAAAAAGGATTTCCATCGGTGGTAATTCTTTAGAAATGCTATGGGTTGTAGCGCTTGTTGTGGTGGATGCTATGGTGGAGAGCACAATAAGTATGCCTCCGTACACGTTATCGGAAAAAAATTTTTTGCAAAAATTATGAAGAACGTTATGCATGCTCTTTTGATAATTTATAAAAATATAGTCCAGCAAGACTTGTAAAAATCAGACCACCATAGAAAGCGCCGCTCTGGAAGTGCTCTGCTAAAAATCCTGCGATTGTATTTCCAAGTAATACTGCAACACCAGTTGTTAAGTAATACATGGCGAAGGCTGTTCCTCGCAAGTGAGAAAGGGTGTTTTCAGCAATTAAGGCGGCTAATACGCCGTGCGTCATTCCCATATGCAGGCCGCAAAGCATAAAACCTAAAATAATCCAATATTTGTTGGGGGCCATAATCATAATGCAATTTGCTAAAATAAGAACAAGCAAGCCAAGTAGTAAAACGCGCAGTTTGCTAGTTTTATCCGCAAACCTACCCATAGGCCATGCGGTATTTGCGCACACTATATTATAGGCAACAAATAGAAGGGGAATTAGCGCTACTGACCAATCATAATCTTTTGCGCGTAAGTTTAAGAATGCTTCGCTGAATCGTGCTTGCATCAAAATAAAAATGCCGCCAAGAATTTGCCAATAGCGTTTTGGTAAATTACGTACTTCAGCCCAATGCCAGGTTACTTGCTTTCTTATGGCTTTATTATCATGCACAAATCGATACAAAACAATTAAAGCAAAAATGCCAGGTAGAATAGAAAACCAAAATACCACGCGATAATTTTGAGTGAGCGCAAATAAGCCTGATGCTAATGCTCCGCCAACCACAAAGCCTGCTGTTTCTAAAGTGTAACGCATGCCATAGGAGGCTCCTTGGCTAGATTTAGGGCTGATATCAGCAATAAGGGCATCTGAAGGTGCGGAGCGTACGCCCTTGCTTAGTCTATCAAGAGTTCGTGCCCAAAAAATGGACCACACACCTGAAGATAGTGCAAACAAAGGTTTAACCGCAGCGGTGCCAAGGGTGCCTATTAGAATCAGTGATCTTCTTGTTTTGAATAAATCACTGAACACGCCTGAGAAAACTTTTGCCAAAAAAGCGGTGAATATTGCCACCCCTTCAATAAATCCAAGCGTCGTTTTTGAAACTTTTAACTCATCAGTTAAAAAAGTCGGGAGGAGAGAAAAAACCATTAATGAAGCTACGCTCCACAAAAACGTTACCCAGCAAACAGCCCATAACGTTTTTTTATCTGCACTAGAAATAGAATCCAAGAATACTCTCAGTCTTTATTTTCATCATATCATAAGGGATTTATGTGTTATTGGCAAAGAACCGTTATTTTTTATTTACAATTAGATGAAATAAAGAAGTAAAAGAGCTTAAGCGCTCTGCATACCTAATATTGGGTTCATTTATTGTGTTAGGTAATTCTAGCAACTCTTCCAAAGAGTAGTCTTTTAAAAAGCTATCTACTAAAGCTTGCAAAAATTCTTTCGTATCGAATTCTGCTAAGCAGCGCGATACACAATAACCATTAAAAAGATCCTGAAATTCCTTTTCATACGTTTGTATTGCTTTTTTATGAGAAGTTAGATGAATAGGTACTTTGCCGTGTGTTGAATCTGGATTTGAAAAATCATCAGTATCTTCAGATGCATATAAAAAATAAGAAAATTCAATCACTAATAGAAAGCTAATAACTGACTTAAAAATCGCAAAATACATTTTGCCCCTTTTATAAACTTGCCACTTCCTTCTTTCGAGCAATCAAAATATTAGTGGGAACTTTTCTGCATCCGTATCCAAAACAAACATTTAGCGCAGGTTTATTTAAGCTTTCGCTGTATGCTTTGAAACTTAATTGCTCAAAACCTCCAGGAAATTTATACGGCATTAAGTATTGACCGTGCAAGTCCAAAGTGAAACGATCTTTTAAAAATTCAAACGGAATGCCGGTGCTGTCTTGCACAAAAATGTTGGCGTTTTCCAACATAAAGTTTCTAAACGTTTTAAATTTCTTTTGATGAGGAAGGTACGAGGCAGCTTTAAATAGCACAGCGTCAAATGGCTTAAGTGAGGCTAAAAATTCTAGATTAATTTGATCATTATCAAGTCCTGACTTGTAATATCTAATAAGGCGCTGTTTATCATTGTACGTGAAAGTCAGCTGTACAGCATTTGATTTTCCATCAATAGCTTTTACGGCGATATTTGTGGCTCCTAAATTTTCAAGCTGTTTTAAAATAATCGTGGTAACGTTTCTTACGCCCGATGCCATTTGATCCGTAATAAAGAAGCTACGCTTGTATAGTGAGGACAAGTTGCTAAGGGATTGGTTGTCTAGCTCTACGGGAAAATCATCGACAGGCTGCGCTGGTTCGAGTCCCATCAATGTTAGTGTTTCAAAATCAGGAAACATTAATAAAGGGTAAGTGACATCTGGACCGCCGAATGGATAAAACACATGGGGCCCTACGTTTTTAAGATATTTATTTCCAAACTCAACCAAATTTGGTTGTTGTTTAGCTTTAAAGTTATCAAAAAGAGGACCAGCGAAAAGAATATTAATGCTTAGCCCTATTAAATATATCCAGCGCAATAAGTTCGATTTCATAAAATTTGTTTTAATTTTTCCAGATTAGAGCTTAGCACGTGAAACGTTAAAAACCTTTTAACAAAATGCTTTAGGCTTTAATTATCTTGAAATGCCCGAGTTTATCTTTGAATTTATGCCAAAATTACGTCTAATTTGCAATTGGGCTGCGGTGGAGTGTTTAAGGATTGACGAGAAAGATTAAAAGCGCAAAGCTCTAATCCTTCTCGTTAATATTATATTAGTGTCGCGATAACTCATTTTCCTCCTGTGCATCTAAACAGTATGCTGTATAAGGAGCGGCAATAAGACGGTTTACGCCGATGGGTTCTCCCGTTACGACGCAATATCCATAGTTTCCACATGCAAGCCGTTGTAGGGCTAATTCTACTTGTCGGCATAATTGTTTTTCGTGTTCATGAAAGACATGATGGTTGAAGCGCAAATTTTCTGTTGTCCCTTGATCTATCAAATCTGATTCATGATCCGTATGAGCAAGAGCAATAGCTGTGCAAAAATGATCTTCCTCAATATATTTCTGCAGTTCCTGAACTAATAAGCTTTGGAAAAAATTCTTCATTTGTGCGGACATATACACAGGGTCCTGCAAAGGGTTATATGTTTGTCGATTAGCTTTTGCCACAAAAACCTCCATAGGCAATATTAATGCGTGCATCATAATCTCTTTTGTGTGGTTATCAAGCTGGATAATTATACAGGTTTGCCATTTAATTATTAGAAGGGAAATTCCTAATAAATAGCAGATTCATTGAATTTATTGAAACTAGACAATCATCCAGACTTGTATAATTTGCCAGGATAGACATTCCCTTCTTTTCGTGCGACTAAGGACGTAATAATTGATCAAGCGTAAGGATTCAACGTGTTTTGTATTTATGGTGGCGATCTTGATGTCTTCTCTTTTTACACTGCGGGGGATGATGCCTGACAATTATCAAAATTTTACTATAGCTGTTGAGTCAAGAGCTTTGGGCAATGAATCTAGAGATCCTAAAATTCCAACACTAGCTTTGGGTGGAAAAATCCCAACGCTTAACCAAGCCGAATACATGACGCTAGAAAGCGATAAACTTTCGGATGAGTTTATTGAGTCTGCAGCAAAGTGGGGGAGAGAAGGGGTTCCTTCCGTTGATGTAGGGGCGGCTTATGGTATTATTTCGCTTATGGCCCTCGAGAGGGGAGCTATTCTTATTGCTAATGATGTTGAAAGAAGACATCTGCTTATTCTTAGAAAAAATGCGTCAAAACGAAATTTGAGTCGGCTTTTTTTAAACACGCGATCGTTTCCTGAACAGACTTCTTTCCCTCCAAATTCGGTAGGAGCGATTTTGCTGCGTCGAGTTGTGCATTTTCTTAATCCGTCGCAAATGGAATTGGCCATGGATAAAATTGTTGAGTGGTTAAAACCCGGTGGAAGCGTTTTTATTGTGACGATGAGCCCATATCATTATTCTCTAAAAGGTTTTGATACAACCTATGAAGAAAGATGGGAAAATGGAAATCCTTGGCCGGGTGAGATTCATAATATGCGCAGCTACATTCCTGATTGTGCTAAAGACATTCCGGATTATTTGCATGTGATGGATACGAGGCCGTTAATTCAAGCACTTGAAAAAAGAGGAATGGTAATTAAGCAAGCATACCTTTTTAATTATAAGCGTCTAAAATCACGTGGTGAAGATGTAAATGGCTACTGCGCCATCGAAGCCCAAAAGCCAATGTAGATGATGTGTTTTCTATGACGTTCCTCTACTTGATAGCATGATTCAGTGAATCATATCGATAAGTAAGATGGGTGCATGTCTCAATTTGCCTTTTCTGATCTCGAACTGGAAGAGATAAGAATCTAATTTTTTCTCGTGAAAGCGTAAATATTGGATGCTTGATTAGGTTGTGAATTGAGATTCTGATGTTGTTTGTAAGGCAAAGATAACCGTATATTAAGACCTTTATTAATCGTGCTAAATTCCTGAAATTTACCTCCAAATAATTCAACAAGACGGATAATTTCTTGAATGTCTAGGTCTGCACCATTGAAATGTTGGGAAGGTGGAAAGTGATGAGAATCGCGCAATCTTTTGATTTCAAAGCTGCTTAAACCAAAACCATTATCTATTATCTGAATGATAAGATTTTTGTCATCATTACTAGCTTCTACATAAGTGCGTATCAGAATTTCACAACCATCTTTAGTGCCTTCTAACGCTATGGATAAAAGACTTAGGATAATTTGTTTGAAACGCAGTTCATCTGTATCAAATAAGGGGATATTATCTTGAAATTCATACGTGATTTTTTTATTTTGCAAAAACGTTAATTGAGAGATAACTAACACGCTTTCTTCTAGAGTTTTGTTTACGTTCATGGGAAGGATGTTGACTTTGGCGGTTGAGAGTTGTTTTAATTGAATAACATCCCCGTATATGTTTTCAATGATATGTAATTTTTCAGGATCACTGAGCGAATTTTTCAAAAAAATTCGAAGACGCCTTAAAATAATCTCACTTAAAACAAAAAAATCCTCATTAGATGTTTGTAAAAATTTTTCACGAGCTTTATAAGAAAGCTGCGAAACCTGAATTAAGTGTTTTCTAAATAAATAAAGTAAGAGCAAACAGAATATAGGTATTAAGCTAAATTCTAATACCCTAGGCAAAACAAGTGCATAAAATTTTTTTCTGGAGAGCGATGAATGATGGCCAACGAGAATGATGTAGGGTAAGTCATTCATTTTTGTATAAAAGCGGTAATCAATATGATTGTGAAGTAAAGAATTCTTTAAAAATCCCTGCTTGGGCATGGTCAAAATTTCTTGAAGGATCTCTGTGTGAAAGGGACTTTTAAAGTCAGCTTCGTTATCGGCCGTTTGTAAAATAACGTTTCCATCATAGTCTAGAATTATAAAGCTTATCTGCTCAGCCTGAGTTAATCCTATAATTTTTGTAGTAATTGCAGCAACACTAATGCCTACTACTAGCATGCCTAAAAATTTGTTTTTTCTATATCAATTATCCCAACGCCAGCTGGAATGACCCACAATCCACTTGGATTTCCAATTCCAGGTGGTGAAACTTGGAGTTTCCAAGGAATTTCACGGCATTTTTTTGTGTGAAGACGAAATGACATATCAATAGGGGTGGGGACTTTTCCAATCTGACTATTGGCTTGTTGCATATTTTTATCATCATCCCATTCGATAAAGGTGATGCATGACTTAGCCTTGAAATCAGCTTCCCAAACCTGAGCTAGAAACCTCGCTATATAGTGGAGATCTTTAGCTTTATCGAAGCGCATAATTTGACGGCCGGCGTAGGATAAAATACGATTAGTTTCCTCTAAAAGCTCAGAAAATGTTTTTTCTATGTGACTAGCTTTTAAAGAAATTTCTCTATTTTCGTTGTGAATATGAGAAGTATAAATAGAATAACTTATGCCAGTTACTATCACAAAAGCTAAGATTATAATGACAGCAGCGTAATACCAAATGTCGTAAATCGGTATTTTTTTGCGACATAAGTAAGCTTCACTTTTTATTCTAAACATCTAAATCTTTGTCAAAGCATTGAAGCGTAATTTTACCTACCGTATTTATTCTATTTTTTCAACTATGTATTTATATAGGTGTAATTTTTATATTTTTAATGCTAGAATTCATTGTTTCATTATTATTATTTACATTCTTTTGAAGATAAGATACCTTCTAAAGGAAACTACGTATATTTAATGCTATTTGTAGGCTGCCATGAGTATTGCAAAGAAATTACGACAGGTGATGGACGAAAGGCATATATCTATTTATGCCCTTGAGAGAACCGCTGGCATGAAACCTAGCGTTGTACAAAATATCATTTATGGGCGCTCAAAAAACCCAGGCGTTGACACTATCAAAACCATCGCAAAAGCTTTGAATTGCAGTGTCGCTGAACTTATTGAGGAAACAAATGATCATCTTCCTTTATTTGCTGCTCCTCTAGAGCCTTGGAATCTTTCTCTTTTTGTGGAATCCTTAAAAGCGCTCGAGCTGGTGATTAAAGAGCAAAGTTTGACAATTTCCCAAAAGGATACCTTCTCGCTTGCACAAGAAATTTATAAATATGCCGCACATAGTCCTGCTAGTACTGTTGATTTAACGTTTGTACGCTGGTTGCTTAGTAAAAAATAGAAATTTAGCACCATAAAATTTTTATCATTTTAATATTAAATATACGTTAACTTGCGAAAAATAATGCATTAAACATCTTTTAAATACGTAATTAAGGCCTCGCCATGAAAATGAAGAAGAATCTTATATTGCAACTTACGTTGGCAAGCTTAGTGCTGAATGTCATTACGATTCTTTTAACCTGCCTAAGCCACTCTTTAGATAGCGCGTCCCCTTTTGCGCAAAGTGCTCATAAAGAAATGTCTAGCTCGGTGGTTTGTGAGGAAGCGATTAGAAAGCAGTTGCTATCGCAAGCCGATGCACTGCTTACAAGTCTCGTCATTTAAGGTGAAAAAAAGAAAAATTTAACGCGCAGGGTGAACGATGAAAAAGCAAGCAGTTTCTCCCAATCATGAGCAAATATGCTCCATCCAAGAACGCCAGCGGCTTAGTCAATGGCCGCGTATTGGTATTCGTCTTGAAAAAGTCATGGCAGAGGCTGGACAAATGGAAGATGTTGCCAGGCTGTTGCGGGAAGACGAAGGCTATGCGGAAAGTTATACGATTGAAGAACAAATTCAGCGTGCATCTGATCGCCTGCGTACTTCCATCCGTGCCTTTGAGAAAGCCCATCACGTGAAGGTGGAAATTTTCACCGCTTTCAGTCCTTTTGCCGATTACACCGATGAATTCCTTCCCCATATCCAAAAACCTAATGAGATGTCGTAAGGATTAACGGCGTGCTTGGCGCTTTGCCTTAGGCTTTTTTATTGTTTCATATGCATTTGATGTACTAAGTCGCTTTTTGAAATTCTCATTATAAAGTGCTGCAAACTCTTTATTTTTGATAATCGTTACATTTTCAGCATTTCGTTTTTCCGCGTTATTGCTGAAGTTATAAGATCCACCAATGATTGTTTCCCTATCAATAATAATAATTTTGTTATGAGCAATCGCTGGCTTGTCATCAATATACACAGCAATTCCAGCTTGCTTTAGAGCATTGATTTGTGTGTATTTTTCATAACGCTGACTTTTATCAGCAATTACGGTTACCTTCACGTTGCGTATTTTGGCGCGAATAAGAGCATCAGCAATAGGCTTAGACGTAAGACTGTAGGCTTGCATTTGCACCGATAATTGCGCTTTATCAATTTCTTGAATGATTAATGGCAAACAAGCTTGGCCTGGCGTAAAACAAGCGCGGCAGCTAAAATTTTTAGCATCAATAACAGCAGAAGAAGTTGGCTGGTAATCAGGATGAAGCACTAAATGCGTTGCAAGGCCCGCAAGAAAAGCACCTAGTATTATTGGTAGCAACTTAATGTTTTTAGAGATAAAGCGTGGAACGTACGAAGTACGAGAATGCTTGCTCATAACGTTCTTTTGTTAGTTCGATTAGATATGCTGAACCTATTAAAAATGATAGCTAGGCATTTGGCAATCCTTCGTGAGTAAGAATTTCATCTAATATTTAATAAAAACAATAAATATTAATAATTTATTATATTTTTAGGCTGTATAATTTTCATTATTATTTAAAATAAGATATTATGAGAGTTAATATATTTTTTTATTCACTCCTAATATTATTCTCGTCACTTTTTGCAGCAGGAAAAGTGCTTCCCGAAACTAATAGAAAAGATCTAAATCAACCTATTCAAAAAAAATCTAAAGCTAAGCCTAGATTTACAACAAGCACTAAATATTCAGCATCCGTAGAAAAACCAGTTGATAGCAGAGCACGCTGGACGAAGTGGCTTAATCTCAGAAAAATTCCTAAACAACGTGATGAAAAAGTTCTGGTTTCCCCAGCATCGTCTATGGATTCTCGTGACACAACCATTTCAGCCATTACGCAAGACAGCGCATTATTTTCACCACGTCTAAAGGTGTCTCCAAGAGTAGGAAATAATCAAAGTTTAAAAATTGTGCCTGCTGATTCAGAGCTCAACGATGCAGTTGTTTCTAGCAATGATAGTTTGGCGACAACGCAAGTTGAGAGACTTCCAGCGCATTCAAGTTCTTCGCTTGCTGGAACAGATGTGCTGATGCCAGCAGCAGCGCCGCTGCAAATGGAATCTCACTTTTCCTCAGGGCCAGATATGTCATCTCAAGAAATATATGATGTGCCGAAAACGAAAGAAGCCATAGAAAGAAAACGAAGGAATTTATACGATGCTTTGAAGGATTGGCATAGTGATCTTGCAACAAAACGAGCAGAAAGTATTCGTTTACAAAATGAGATAGCACACTTAAAGTTGACCCAAATTAGAGGTGAGCAAAGAAGGAAGGAAGGGGAGTTGCGTGATTGTCACGATGATATTGATTGGATACAAGGTCATATTAATCGATGCAACAATCAATTAGCCAAATTACCAATGGAAGATATAGAAGAAAAACCAAGATCGAAAGCGCGTAGAGGCGGGGTTATTCTTGAGGTTATTAATTAAATTCACTCATTCTCTCACAACTGTGCTATATTCTTATCCACTTTAGGAAATACATTTAGTGCATGTCGTCTTCAAATCAAGTCATTACACTTGGTTGCCGGTTGAATACTTATGAATCAGAAGTTATTCAAAATTTGGCAACTCAAGCCGGTGTTAATAATACAGTGTTTGTAAATACATGCGCGGTAACATCAGAAGCTGAGCGTCAAGCCCGACAAACTATTCGTAAAATTCGTCGCCAAAACCCCAATGCACAGATTATTGTAACAGGCTGCAGCGCGCAAATTAATCCATCTCAATATCAGGAAATGCCTGAAGTTTCCAAGGTCATTGGTAATGAAGAAAAGATGCAACTCCAAACCTATATGCATCTGCATAGCGCCGATAAGGTTGTCGTAAGCGATATTATGGAAGTGCGAGAAACAGCAGCGCATCTGGTGTCAGGCTTTGATGGTAAGGCAAGGGCTTTTGTCCAAGTGCAGAATGGCTGTGATCATCGCTGTACTTTTTGCACCATTCCCTATGGACGCGGTAATTCACGAAGCGTTGCTATTGGCGAAATTGTGGCGCAAATTCGAAAGCTTTTAGAAAATGGCTATCAAGAGATTGTTTTTACAGGCGTTGATATTACAGCCTATGGCGCTGATCTACCAGGGCAGCCAACGCTTGGGCAAATGATTCGCCGGGTATTGGGATTGGTGCCTGAGCTAAAGCGATTACGCTTATCTTCTCTTGATCCAGTCGAAATCGATGAAGATTTGTGGCGCTTAATCGGCGAAGAAGAGCGGCTAATGCCGCATTTACATCTTAGCCTGCAAGCGGGTGATAACATGATCTTAAAACGCATGAAACGTCGTCATTTGCGTGAAGATGCTATTGCCTTCAGTGAGCGCGCAAAAAAGTTGCGTCCCGATGTTGTGTTTGGGGCCGATTTAATTGCTGGTTTTCCAACTGAAACCGAAGAAATGTTTGAAAATTCCTTACGTATTGTTGAGGAATGCTCGCTTACGTATTTGCACGTGTTTCCCTATTCATCCCGTCCAGGTACGCCCGCAGCACGTATGCCGCAGCTTGATGGTAATATAATCAAAGAGCGAGCTCGTTTACTGCGTGAGCGAGGGGAAAAGGCTATTACTCGAACGCTTAATACGTTTGTGGGAAAGACCGTAAATACGCTTGTTGAAGAGCTCGATGGTGAGCTGATCAAAGGAAAAACTGACCATTTTGCACCTATTCACATTGCAGGATCTGCTAGCATTGCATCAGTTATTCCCGTTAGAATTACAAAAGTTATGGATGATTATTTAATTGGGCAGCGTTTGTGAGTTTTTGGAAAAAATTAAAATCTGGTCTTTCAAAGACATCGCAAACATTAACACAAGGGATTACGTCCGTTTTTACCCATAAAAAACTGGATGAAGAGACGCTTGATGCTTTTGAAGATCTACTTATTTCAACGGATATGGGAGTAAAAACAGCTACAGAACTTCGTGATTTACTTAAAAAGCAACGCCTGCATCAAGAAATTTCTGAACCAGAAATAAAAGAATGGTTGGCTGAAGAAATCACAAAAATTTTAGAGCCCGTTGCTGCCTCTCTTACAATTGATAAAAAACCTCATGTTGTCTTAGTTGTTGGAGTGAATGGCGCAGGAAAAACCACAACCATCGCTAAGCTTAGTCAACAGTGGCAAGAAGAGGGCAAAAAAGTACTCTGGGCCGCTGGAGACACATTTCGCTCAGCAGCTGTTGAGCAATTACAGGTATGGGGGGATCGTTTAAATATTGATGTTTGCACAACAAAATCAGGAGGTGATGCCGCGGGTTTAGCTTTCGATGCTTTTCAAAAAGCTGTACAAAATAAAGCGAATATTTTATGCATTGATACAGCGGGTAGGTTGCAGAACAAAAAGCATCTTATGGAAGAGCTAGAAAAAATTGTTCGCGTACTTAAAAAAGCAGAACCTTCCGCACCACATACTGTTTTATTGGTGCTGGACGCAACAACAGGGCAAAATGCTATCGATCAAGTGAAAATTTTTCAAGAGATTATAGGTATTAATGCTCTTGTTATCACTAAGTTAGATGGCACCGCCAAGGGCGGTGTTGTTGTTGCTCTGGCCAAACAATTCTCCATTCCTATAATTGCCCTAGGCGTTGGAGAAAGTGCAGAAGACCTTAAGTCTTTTGACGCTTCTGATTTTTCTAGAGCTCTCGTGAGTGCTTAATAGCTTTAGTTAAGCCCTTTAATAAAAAAGCATTTTTCCAAAGGGCTTCCTAATAACTAGAATGGCTTTTATAGAATAACTTCTAATAAACTATAGTCGCCGCGTCCCATATAAAGATCTCCTTCTAGAACTTTTAGAGCTGCTGCTTCTAGTGTTGCAGATCGTTCAAATCCAGGTATTTCATCTACGCAATTAATACCATCTTCTCGTAAATGCTGTATGCGTTCCCACAATCTTTGGCACTGTTGGTCAATTTTACAGTCATTTCTTAGAGCATGCCCTTTATCTACATGATAACAATTTAGATAACTTGCTGGGTTTCTTTCTTCTCTAGTGTAAGGACTAGACGCAGTAATAATGTCTACTATCATGATACATCTCCTTATTTTTTTCTAAGTGATCAATTCTAGCAACGTGAGTTATAGTTTTTTATATTTAAAAGTCAATAGTTTCTGTGAAAAAATGGTTAAGTATTAGCAATTTTATAAGCATTCAGATGGATTCATGCACTCTTTATAAGTAATTAGCATGACAAAATCTCTAATTTTTACTACCTTAAAGAACTGAAAATATAAATTTGGTTTTTTTATGAAGCCTAATCTTTTTAAAATCGTTTTTCTTTCTTCTTTAGGGAATGCGCTAGAATTTTATGATTTTACGATTTGCGCTGTTTTTATTCCTATTTTATCAGCTATCTATTTTCCTCATGTAGATCAGTCTTTGGCTATATTTGCTGGACTTTTCACATTTGGTGCAGGGTTCGTTGGGCGTCCTTTTGGGGCATACTTATTTGGTTATGTAGGCGATAAGTGGGGAAGAAAGAAAGCGTTATCCTTAACTATCGGGCTAATGGCAATTCCAACTTTTATTATTGGTGTTCTGCCAAGCTATGGCGAAATTGGCATTGCTGCCCCATTGGTTTTAGTGTGTTGCCGTTTTTTTCAAGGATTATGCACGGGGGGAGAGTATAACGGTGCAGCTATTTTTGCTATTGAACACGATGGTGGAAAACATGCGGGCCTGGTGAGCGGAATTATTGTTGGCTCAGCTATTGTCGGGGCGCTGCTTGCCAATATCACTGGTTCTATTGTTTTAAAACCAGGCATGCCTGATTGGGCTTGGCGTATTCCTTTTTTAATAGGAGGCTGTATTGGATTTATAGCCTATATTGTGCGTAAAAATTTTCAAGAAACCTCTACGTTCATAAAAGCGCAAGCAAAGCATCAGACACAGGCAATTTTTAGCGATCGTCGCATGGAATTTTCATTAAATGTTTTATATGCGTTTGTAACGGGTGTTTTATTTTATATAATTTTTGGTTTCCTAAATATTTATTTGTCTCGTTTCCTTAAGCTGCCGTTAGCTGAAAGTACTTCTTATGGCACGTATGGATTAATTTCATTCATGCTTTCATGCGTTGCTTTTGGGGCGCTGAGTGATCGTATCGGTATAAAACGCGCGTTAACTATACCTATTATTTTAATAACATCGGTAAGTTGTGTTGTCTTTTTTCTTTTACAGCAAGTGCATTCAGGTTTATCAATTATTTTAGGTCAGATTTTGCTTGGAATTTTATGTGGAAGCTATTTAGGGCCAGGCCATGTTTTTATGCTAACCCTTTTCCCACCTCATGAGCGCTATACAGGAACATCTTTAAGTTTTAGCGTTGGAATGTGCATTGCTGGAGCAACGACACCGGCTGTTTTAACCTACTTAACTGACCAAACAACTAACCTATATATTCCAGCTTACTATATGACGTTTTTTGCCTTAGTAATTGGTACAGCACTTTATGCCTTCATTAATTTTTACGATGCAAAAAAACATCGTAATTTTTATAAAAGAATATCTATCTGAGCAGGAGCGTTTTAGTTAGTTTTGCTCCTCAGGTTCATCAGGATCTGGATTCTGAAGATTGATTATAAACGCTTGAAATTCTGGATTAACATCTCTCAATGGATTATTAGCTCTGCTGTTAGATATATCATTAGGAAAAAATATTTGCTGGTTATCTTAATTTCTTCTTTCATTTTCGTGCCTAGCAACTGCGGCTGGTGCGCCTATCGCCACGTCTTCAAATCCAAACGCCGCCTTAAGTTGCATAGCGCCAGCTAAGGATAAAATTATTGCGAATATTTTTATACGATTCATAATCTATCCTTTCTCATCTAAACGGACACTCATCAAATCCTCTTAATTTTCTTGAATGCAAGCGTTGTGGATCCATTTTTTGAAGAATTTCCATAGCTTGCAGGCCTACGTGTAAATGATGATTAACACGACTTCGATAAAATTCATTAGCCATCGCTTGTAATTTGATGACGCCATGAATGGGTTTATCAGAGACACATAATAATGTTCCATAAGGTACTCTGAAACGAAATCCATTGGCTGCAATCGTTGCAGATTCCATGTCTACAGCAATAGCGCGACTTTGACGAAAACGCTCATATAAAGCCGTGCTTTGAAGTTCCCAATTTCGATTATCGGTTGTATGCACGGTACCGGTTCGAATAGCTGATTTCAGTTCGCCTTCGCCTTTACCAAAAATATGTAAAACGGATTGTTGTAATGCTTGCTGAATTTCTGGGATTGGCGGGATTGGAACCCATTTTGGCAGATCATCATCTAATACATGGTCTTCGCGCACGTATCCATCTGCTAAAACGTAATCACCTAATGTTTGACTTGCCCTAAGCCCTGCGCAATGACCAAGCATTATCCAACAATGAGGACGTAATACAGCTAAATGATCAGTAATCGTTTTCGCATTACTTGGGCCTACGCCGATATTAATGATCGTAATTCCATTATTGCCATCTTTTTTGAAATGATAAGCAGGCATTTGCGGAAGAGATTTTGGCATTTCCATTGTGCGTTGTTTATGAGAAGCAAGGACAGTGGAGCCAGGGCCAATAAGTTCCCAATTCTCATTTTTGTGATGTTCAACTTCTGTTGAGACTTGGTTAATAAATTCATCAATATAGCGTTGATAATTTGTAAGAAGCACAAACTTTTGAAAATGATGCGGTGCGGTTCCTGTATAATGGTGCAAACGCTGCAATGAAAAGTCGACGCGTTCACCAGTAAATAGCGCAAGAGGCCCATATCCATTGGAAGAAAACGTTGCATTGGCATACGAGTCATCAATACGTTTCAAATCAGGTAAAACAAATTTACTTTGTAGTCTCATGAGTTCATCTACATCGAACTGCGCATGAGAATGCTCAATAACAAAAGGTAGAGGAATACGGCTATTACTATAACCAACAACAATCGAAACGCCATGTCTATCAAGAAGCAACTTTATTTGCTCACGAAAATATGAATCATAAAGAGCTGGCGCGGTAACAGTAGTGCCATAGTGGCCTGGCTCATTGATTACGCCGTACGCAAAGCTTGGATCAACAAAAAGATCATCATGGCTAATGCTTATTCCAATATAAGGGTAGCAGCTATGTTCGGCATGATTTTCGCTAACAGTTCCCGTTTGTTCGTATAAGCTGAAGTTCTCACAAATATAGGTAACGGCCTTATTGTAAAGTTCGTGAATATAATCGACGGCATGATCTTCATTATCAAACCATTTGGCTTTTCTTAGTTGCGACCAAGGCATTACAGGTTACCTTTCATCTTCACAAAGGAAACGATATATAAAAGGATAAAAATTCCTAATAAAAGGAAAAATAGCGTGCGGTTACGTTCTTTTAAATGTTTATCCATATGATTTCCTATCTGTAATAAGGGCTGCGAATATCACAAACAAAAACAAAATTGAAAATGCAAAAACTTTGATTCCATCTTGCGAATCTTCACTTTTGTAAAGCAGTAATGCTAAAAATATAAAACTAGCACCAAAACCTAAAACGCACCCTAGATAAAACCATCCAACCATTTGAAGTGTATAGGGTATAATAGCGCTAATGACAGTTAATATAGCGTAAATCATAATATATTTTTTAGTCTTTTTAATACCCGCTGTATTAGGCATCATAGGCAATTCAGCCTTTTTATAATCTTCCGCATGATTAAGAGCTAATGCCCAAAAATGTGCTGGTGTCCATAAAAAAATAATAAGAAATAAACTCCACGGTCGCATATCCAGAGGAGCAACAGCAGACCAACCAATAACGGGTGGTAGTGCACCGGCTATGCCTCCAATAACAATATTTTGGGGTGTGTTTGGTTTTAAAAACACGGTGTATAAAATGTAAGACACAATTGTTATTGTCAGCCATATGGCAGTTATAGTGCCGATCGCAACTTGGCAAATGATGATAGATAAAAAGCTTAAAACAATCCCAAAAGCTAAAGCAGAATCTGGATGAATTAACCCTTGTGCAACGGGACGCATCATCGTTCTTTTCATTAATTTATCGGTATCACGCTCAAACCACATGTTTAAGCACCCTGCGGCCCCAGCGCCTACGGCGATACATAAGACAGCAGTAAAGGCTAACACGGGATGAACTGAACCAGGTGCCATCCATAATCCGCAAAAGGCGGTAAAGATAACAAGACTCATAACTCTGGGTTTTAGAAGTTCCCAATAGTGATGAACAGAGGGTGATGTTTCAGTTTCTGTCGTCATTTGATAACCGGTAATTTTTCAAAACTATGGAATGCAGGAGGTGAAGGTAGGGTCCATTCCAGTGTGTCTGCCCCATCTCCCCAAGGGTTTTTAGGGCAAGATGTTTTATCTTTGAAGACACGATAGATGACATAAAAGAAAAATAAAGCGGCAGTAAACGAGATGATGGCTCCAACCGACGATACATAATTCCAGCCAGCATAAGCATCTGGATAATCCGGAATACGCCTTGGCATCCCCGCAAGTCCTAAAAAGTGCATCGGAAAAAATAAGATATTTACTCCTAAAAATGTTAGCCAGAAATGAATTTGGCCAAGCCTTTCATTGTATTGATACCCGCTCATTTTTCCAATCCAATAATAAATTCCAGCAAAAAGGCCAAACAAAGCGCCCATCGATAGGACGTAATGGAAATGCGCCACTACATAATAGGTATCATGCAAAGCTACATCAACGGATCCATTGGACAGAACAACGCCTGTTAATCCGCCAATGGTAAACAGTAAAATGAAACCACTCGCAAAAAGCATAGGAGTTGGAAATTTTATCGAGCCTCCCCAAAGGGTTGCTAACCAGCTAAAAACTTTAATTCCGGTAGGTACCGCGATAATCATTGTCGCGATGGTAAAATATGTTTTGGTTGATAAATCTAATCCAACCGTAAACATATGGTGTGCCCACACAACAAAACCTAAAAAGCCAATTGCCACCATTGCATAGGCCATGCCTAAATATCCAAAAACAGGCTTTCTAGCAAAGGTTGAGATAACATGACTGACAATACCAAACGCTGGCATGATCATTACATATACTTCTGGATGGCCAAAAAACCAGAAAAGATGCTGAAATAATACCGGGTCACCGCCACCGGCTGGATCAAAAAACGACGTACCAAAATTTCTGTCGGTTAACAGCATGGTTAATCCGCCTGCAAGTACTGGAATGGATAGCAATAATAAGAATGAGGTAACTAGAATTGCCCAAACAAATAAAGGCATTTTATGAAATCCCATGCCGGGGGCGCGCATATTAAAAATGGTTGTAATAAAATTGATAGCTCCAAGAACAGAGGAAATGCCAGCTACGTGTAGGCTCAAAATAGCAAAATCAACGGCCATTCCATTATGACCAATGATAGAGCTTAACGGCGGGTACATGGTCCAGCCGGTACCTGTACCGGAATCAATAATCATCGATAAAGTTAGTAACAAAATTGATGGTACCATCAACCAAAAACTTACGTTATTCAACCGAGGAAAAGCCATGTCAGGCGCACCAATTAAAAGTGGTACAAACCAATTGCCAAATCCACCAATAAGAGCAGGCATCACCATGAAAAAAACCATGAGAAATCCGTGGCCGGTTAAAATAACATTGTAGACTTGTCCTTCAATAATAGTGCTTCCAGGATGCGCCAGCTGCATGCGCATAAGCATAGAAAGAATGCCGCCATAAAGGCCGCCAAAAGCAGCAAAAAATAGATAAAGCGTTCCAATATCTTTATGATTAGTAGAAAATAGACAGCGTTGCCATCCAGTAGGATGAGATTCTTTTTTCTTCATGCTGTTCCCTTGGGTGCTGTGGACGTTGTTTTTGAATTTAGCCATATTTTATACTCTTCGTTGGTTACAGCTTTTAGGACAATGGGCATGAATCCATGTTTTGCCCCACAAAGTTTAGAGCACTGCCCATAATACATACCAGGTTTTTTAATACTAAACCATGTTTCATTAATTCTGCCTGGGGCTGCGTCTTTTTTAATTCCAAGTGCAGGAACAGCAAAACTATGCAACACGTCAGCTGCTGTAATAAGCACGCAAATAATTGTATCAACAGGAACAACCATAGGGTTATCAACATCAAGTAAGCGTAACTGCCCGGGTTTTAAATCTTTCTCCTCTAACATGTAGCTATCAAATTCAAAATGTTCGCCATTATTTTTTGCATCAGGATATTCATAACTCCAATACCACTGGTGGCCGATGGCTTTGATAGTAATATCAGCATTTACCGGCGTTTCCATTTTGTGCAAAAGGCGAATTGAAGGGATACCAATCACTATTAAAATAATCACCGGTATAATTGTCCAAATTGCTTCTAGGGTTGAGTTATGAGTAAATATTTGAGGGGTTGGATGTCTTTTGTGATGAAATTTATAAAATATATATCCCATTAGAACCAGAACTGTTGTGGCAATTCCAGTGATAACAAATAATAAAAGATGGTGCATGTCATGGAGACTTTCCATTACTGGTGAAGCGGCCTCTTGAAAATTTAATTGCCAGGGAAGAGGTTGACCAGTTGGGTGCGCCATGTGTGCTAGTTGAAATTGCTCGTGTTTTTAAATCATTACATAAAAACGAACGTCGGGAAAGCCGTGTTATAACAGTTCTTGGCATTCATTGACACAATGTAATTGCTAGATTAGCCTATTTTTCAGTTTTGATAATTTTCTTAAGCTATGCCTTTTTTCAAAAATATTCTTCACATATTAGTTTTATTTTTAATAACTCAAGGAATTATTACTGCTGCATCTAATTCTAAAGAAGGAGATCCTTCTGCAGTTCAAATTCAGATAGATATACCAGAATCTTTAAAAACTAAGCTAGCCGGATTAGAATTTTCAATAGATAATTATAAAAACATAGTAGTTATTCTTAAATCTCCAATCCCTGAAAAGATTAGTCAACTGCGAGAAGTAATAACTGAAATGGCAGCGTCCTATAAGAATTATGGATTATATGTATACGTTCCTGTTACTTGTGGAGAATTTTCTGATCAATTAAAGCAATTAGGCTTTGATTTATATGACCTTGATAAAGAAGCTAATTTATTAATATACCTTTATCGAAATGGTCGAGATATTCCAGAACTTAATTATGCTTATACAGCAGCAGGCACATTCTTGGTGCGTACTAATCCAAAAACCCATGAGAAAGAAATTTTAGTTATTAATGAACCACAAAAAAATATAGCCAATATTGTTTGTGGAATTTCAGAAAAAGGGGAATCTCCTCAAGAAACTGCGGAAAGAGAAGTTCGCGAAGAAGTTGGTATTAATATCGATAAGAAAAAATTGAAATTAATAGCTCTTTTCCATACAGTCCGAACTGATAAAAAAAGTTGTGTAGAGTATTTATATGTTTGTGATGAGTTTGAGGGGGAGCCGCGAGTCGATGGCAAAGGAGTCAAGGATTGCGCATGGATCTCAGTTTCAGAAATTCTCAAAGAAGATTGTGTTATTTTTGGAAAGCCTTTCTATAGTTTATGGAGACAAGTATTTAAAAATGAATTTAAAGATCAATATGGAGTTGAAATAAAAGCGAGTAACGTTATATCTAAAGTTGCCTATCAATTTTAGCTTGATAATTTAGTTAAGTTATTAAACTAGAAGTAGTGATCATGCCGTTGACACTCGATTATTTGCTGGGTTAGGATTTTCGAGCATCTCCAATGTTTTTGAGTTATGTCCTTTCCTAGGAATATACTTTTTGCCGTAATTACTTTGTTTGTAATGCAAGCCATTACGGCGAGTACATCTGTAGTCCGTGAAGGAGAATCATCAGAGCTTCAAGTTCAGGTTGTCCTTCCTGAATCACTTATGGAAAAACTTGAGGGGTTCGAATTTGTTTTAGATGCTTATAAAAATATCGTCGTAAAACTTAAGGAGCCCTCAGCAAAAGAAGCAAGTAAACTTCAAAATGTTATTGAAGAAATGAAACGCTCTTACAAAAATTATGGGTTATATGTAACCATTCCTGTCATTCAAGGCGAATTTGCAAACAAGTTAGAGCAATTGGGCTTTAAACTGCATGATGTTGATACGAATCAAAAAAGCTATTTTATCTTTATAGCAATGGGCGAGATATACCCGAACTGAACTATGCGTACACAGCAGCTGCGGTATACATAATACGGAAAAATCCTAAAACTTTAGAAAAAGAGCTGTTGGTTATTAACGAACCGCAAAAGGTTATCGCAAATATTATTGGTGGGATTTCGATTAAGGGTGAATCTCCTGAAGATACAGCATTGAGAGAGGTTCGAGAAGAAGTCGGGCTTAGCCTTGAGAAACAAAATCTTAAACTTGTTGCTGTTTTCCATACGGTGCGTTCTGACAACAAAAGCTGCATAGAATTTTTATATGTGTGTGATACTTTTACAGGTGAGCCTCGGGTAGATGGGGCAGAAGCGCTAGAATTTGCTTGGGTGCCTATGTCCCAAATTTTAAGTGATGATGATGCGAAAGTGTTTGGAAAATCTTTTCATAGCCTGTGGAAAAAAGCTTTGAAAGGAGCATTCAAACACCAAAAGAATGGCGTTAATCTAACGAAAACAAAAAAAGCGTATCACGTTAATGACGTGGATTAATGAAAATTTTTTGTGAATTAAAATAATGGCTTGAATTTTTTTTTTAATTTTTTCTACAATTAATAATATTACATTTTTTTAGATAAATATTTTTCATGAATTCGGGAATTTTTCTAGCTAGTTTATCTGGTGGTCTTTATGGAACACTTGGGCTCTTTGGCGTGTATTTGCTTAAAGAAGGACTCGAGTTAAACGAGTTTCTTTTTTGGAGATTTCTTTTAGCCGTCGCTATTTTATTGCCTTTTCTAAATAAAAAGCAGCAATGGAAAGATATCTTTTCCAAAAAAGGTTTAACGGCAATAGGAATTTCTTCTATTTTTTATGCAAGTTCAACCAGTTTCTATTTTTACGCTATAGAATATATTGGCAGTGGCCTAGCAATGGTTCTTTTTTATTGTTACCCCGTATTTGTTGTTCTTTTGGATTGGCTCCATGGGAAAAACAAACCAGGGCGAGAAACCATTAATGGACTAATTATTGTGCTGTTGGGTACTTTATTGCTAAGTGATCCACGCCACTGGAATTTAAGTATTGAAGGTATTGGTTGGGGGCTTTTCTGCGCTTTTGGGTTTGGTGTGTATTTTTACGGATCACAACGAGCTGTTAAAAAGTTATCCGTTCTGAGCAGCACCTTTTGCATTTGCTTTGGTAACTTTTTAACATTCTCATTAATAATGCTTTGGAACGGCCATGTGTCGCTGCCAAAAACAGCATGGGCTCTGGGTAATATCGCAGGTCTTGCTATTCTATCCACAGTATTACCTATTTATCTTGTTTATGTTGCTCTTAAAACAATTGATAGTACAAAAGCATCTGTTCTTTCCGTTTTTGAGCCAATTGTAACGATTATTCTCGGCATTATCTTTTTGCACGAAACAATTTCACCCATTCAATATGCAGGTGTAATTGTCATTTTATTCGGTGTGTATATGGTTCAGCGCTGCAAAAAAGTCGTGGCTGCAATAGAGAGCTTACAAATCTAATAGGAAACGTCCTGGATTTTCCAAGCATTCTTTAATGGTTACCAAAAACGTTACGGCGTCTTTGCCATCAATTAATCGGTGGTCATAAGAAAGGGCGAGGTACATCATTGGCCTTACAACCACTTGTCCATTCAGGGCTATAGGGCGCTCTTGAATTTTGTGCATCCCCAGTATTGCTGATTGTGGAGGGTTAATGATAGGCGTGCTTAATAGGGATCCAAAAACACCACCATTAGTGATAGTGAACGTACCGCCCGTCATTTCATCAATGGTAAGATTTCCATCACGAGCGCGAGTGCTCATTTCGGCAATAGATTTTTCAGCATCAGCAAGACTTAATTTATCTGCATCTCGGAGTATAGGAACGACTAAACCATTTGGTGTTGAAACGGCTACGCCTATATCAACATATGTTTTTGTAACAATGTCCTGCCCATCTATGCAGCTATTTAAAATCGGCTGCTCTTTAAGTGCTTGTACACAAGCTTTCACAAAAAATGACATAAAACCTAACTTTATGTCATGCTTTTTCTCAAAAGCATCTTTGTATAAAGTGCGGAGTTGTATAATCGCGCTCATGTCTATTTCATTAAATGTAGTCAGCATTGCTGCGGTGTTTTGTGCGCTTTTTAAACGTTCGGCAATGCGTTGCCTTAACATACTCATGGGAGCGCGGAGTTCTTCACGCTGAGTATTCGTATTGAAATTTGCCTTTTTAGTTTTTGCGGAATTAATAAACTGGTTTACATTGCTTTGGCCATGACGAGTTTCCTCCACAATTTTTCTTGTTGAAACTGGTTTTATTTTTTCGGCATTCATCTGAACCTCTTCAGTAGTTTTTTGAATTTTTCCAGGCGTAATTTTTGCAAGAATTTCCCCGATTTTCACATTGGTTCCTGGTTGGATTAAAGTTTTTGAAAGAGTACCATCTGCTGGAGCATACACTTCTAGCGTGACTTTATCAGTTTCAAGTTCAACTAAAGGAGTGTCAGCAGCAACTTCTTCCCCTGCATTTTTTAGCCATTTTCTCACTGTTGCTTCGGTAACCGATTCGCCTAATGCTGGAACACAAATATCAATATCTTTCACAAATTATCCTTCTAATGATCCAAATAAAGCATATTGAATCACTTCATTCTGCTCTTTTTCATGGCGGCCTGCAATTCCTGTTGCTGGTGCTGCAGCAGCCTTTCTTCCAGCATAATAGGGGCGGGTGTGCTTTTTGTTAGAACGTTTTAAAACATCTTCTAAGCGACGATCGATAAAATTCCATGCTCCCATATTTTGTGGCTCTTCTTGGCACCATACAACGGGAATATCATCGTAGGCACTCAACGTATTAAGTAATTCAGACTCGGGAAATGGATAATATTGCTCAAGTCTCAAAAGAGCGAGGTTATTAATTTTTTGCTGCTCTCGGGCTTCTAACAAATCATAATAAATTTTACCGCTGCACAAAATAACACGGGTTGCTTTACATATCTCATTGTCAGTAATAACAGGTAAAAAGTATTTGCCAGAAGTCATGTCATCGAGTGATGAAACGGCCAACTTGTGACGTAGTAAAGATTTAGGCGTCATCACAATTAACGGTTTTCTCCAGCTATTATGCAACTGACGCCTTAATACATGAAAGAAATTCGCAGGTGTTGTGCAATTTACAACGTGCATATTATCTTCGGCGCACAACTGTAAATAGCGTTCAAGGCGTGCTGATGAATGCTCGGGACCTTGTCCCTCCATTCCATGAGGTAGCAGCATAACGATACCTGACAAACGTGACCATTTTTTCTCAGCAGAACTTATAAACTGATCAATAATTACTTGGGCGCCATTAGCAAAATCGCCAAACTGTGCTTCCCACAATACTAACGCGTCTGGGTTTGCAACGCTATAACCATAATCAAATCCTAAAACCGAAGCTTCTGTGAGTGGGCTATCTATGCCTTCAAATACTGCTTGTTTAACGCCTAGATTATTTAAAGGAATGTATTCATTACCATTTTCTTGATCAACCAAAATAGCATGACGATGTGAAAACGTGCCTCTGCAAGAGTCTTGACCGGAAAGGCGCACAATTTTTCCTTCGCTTAGTAGTGTGGCAAAAGCCAGCGCTTCTCCAGCGGCCCAATCAAGAGGAAGATCATCCTGAATGAGCTGTGTTCGATGATCAAATTGCTTTTTGATTTTGGAATTAATATAAAAATTTTCAGGTACTGAGTACAAAGCCAAGCTAAGTTTCTTAAGTAGCTTCTTATCAACGCCTGTTTCAATTTTTTCAAGCGCACTTTTCTTTATGCTGCTCCAACTACCTTCAAGCCAATCAGGCTTTTTATCTTTTTCATCAAGGACTGAAGATTCAAGTTCTTCAGTTAAAAGCTGCTGCGTAGACTGTTCAATTTCGGTAATCTGCTTGTCACTTAAGATACTATTATTTTTCAAATGCTCAACGTATTGGGTGCGAACTGTTTTGTGGCTTTTGATAGTGTTATACATAATAGGTTGCGTGAAAGAAGGTTCGTCGGCTTCATTATGCCCATAGCGTCGGTAACAATTCATATCAACGATTGCGTCTACTTGAAACTCGCGCACAAATTCTGCTGCTATGCTGCAAGCATGAATCACGTCTTCGGGATGATCCCCATTTACATGAAATATGGGGGCTTGCGTTACTTTTGCGATATCAGATGCGTAAGCAGTGGAACGTGCTTTTGAAGGAGAGGTTGTAAAACCAATTTGATTATTAATAATAATATGGAGTGATCCACCCGTTTTATACCCTTCAAGTTCTGCTAATCCAAGTGTTTCGGCAACTAATCCTTGGCCTGCAAAAGCCCCATCTCCATGTAGGAGAATAGCGGCAATATTTTTGCGCTGGTAATCATTTTTTCTGTCTTGTTTTGAACGAACTTTACCCAAAACAACAGGATTTACAGCCTCTAAATGCGATGGATTTGGGGTCAACGATAAATGAATTTGCTTTTCTAAAATTTTCCGATCAGAGGAATATCCTAAATGGTATTTAACATCGCCAGAACCTTCAAAGTCACTGGGCACCAAATTTTGCCCTTGAAATAAAGCTAAAATATGACGAATAGGTTGATGCAAAATATTGGCAAGTACGCTTAATCGGCCTCGATGTGCCATTCCAAGGCAAATTTCTTGCACCCCATCTTGAGTATAAATTTCAAGAATTTTCTCTAGTGCCGGAATTAAGCTTTCGCCCCCTTCCAAACTAAATCTTTTTGCGCCTGGAAATTTTACATTTAAAAATTTTTCAAAAAACTCCGCTTTTGTAAGATGTGTAAGAATTTTCTGGTAATCGGCAGTTGGTTCGATTAAATTTTCAACGCGCTCTTGGATCCAACTTCTTTTGGTTGGATCTTGAATATGCATAAATTCAATTCCAATCATACCACAGTATATTTTTTTTAGTTTTTCTAAAATGGTACGAAGATTAGCTCCAAAAGCTAATACGTTATCGGTATAAACCGGCTGATCGTAATCATGCGAAGTAATGCCATAAGTTGCTGGATCAAGCTCAGGGAGTGCCTTTGGTTGTTGTAGACATAAGGGGTCTAAATTAGCTGCCAGATGCCCATATTCTCTATAAGCTTGGATAAGCTTAAAGACCTGAAGCGCTTGAACGATAGACTTTTCATCAATGGAAGTACTGGATGTATTAGATGAGAAATCTTGGAAAACGCGTTGCCACTTAGGTTCAACTGAGCTTGGGTTACGCTTATATTGCTGATAAAGATTGCTTAAATACGTAGCATTTTCACCAGAAATTGCGTCATTCATTAAAATTGCTCCATCGCTTTTTTCATGGCTTCTCCCATATGCGCAGGGGTAGGAGAAGTGGCAATACCACGTGCTTTTAAAAACGCAATTTTTTCAGCTGCATTGTCTTCTTTGCCAGAAGCTATTGCTCCAGCATGACCCATGCGCCTTCCTGCTGGTGCTGTAACTCCGGCAATAAACGCAGCTATTGGTTTTTTTATACCTTTTTTTGCTTGGTGTGCAACAAATTCAGCTGCAATCTGTTCATCCTGACCGCCGATTTCACCAATAAGCAAAATGCCATGCGTATCATCGTCATTGTAAAACATTTCAATGACATCAATAAAATTTAGGCCTTTTACTGGATCACCACCAATGCCAACGCAGGTACTTTGGCCAAGCCCTATCTGGGTTGTTTGATGTACGGCCTCATAGGTCAGAGTTCCTGATCGTGAAACGATGCCAATCTTTCCTTGCTGATGAATAAATCCAGGCATAATACCAATTTTGCATGCACCTGGCGTGATGATCCCTGGGCAATTGGGGCCAATGAGGTAAGATTTCTTTGATTGTAATGTCTGCTTTACGTGCACCATATCATGCACAGGGATACCCTCTGTAATGCATACAATAATCTCAATACCAGCATCAGCTGCTTCCAAAATAGCGTCAGCTGCATAAGGCGCTGGCACATAAATCATCGTGGCATTTGCTCCTGTTTTTTCAACAGCTTGACGCGCGGTATCAAAAACGGGTCTCTCAAGATGCATGGTGCCTCCTTTTCCAGGAGTAATCCCACCAACTATTTGAGTGCCATAAGCAATTGCCTGTTCGCTATGAAAGGTGCCTTGTTTACCCGTAAATCCCTGACAGATAACTTTGGTGTTTTTATCAACAAGAATGGCCATTACGAACTCCTCGTCGCTGAAACAACTTTTTGTGCGGCTTCTTCTAAGCCATCTGCAGCAATGATATTTAATCCTGATTCATCAAGTATTTTTTTGCCAATATCTTTATTCGTGCCTTGAAGTCGCACCACTAAAGGTACTTGCAATTTCATTTCTGATGCTGCTGCAACAATGCCTTGCGCGATAATATCACAGCGCATAATGCCGCCAAAAATATTAACAAGAATGGCTTTTACGCCTTCGTCTTTTAAAATAATTTGAAATGCTTTTGTAACGCGTTCTTTATCGGCACTTCCCCCGACGTCAAGAAAGTTTGCAGGTTCTCCTCCATAATGTTTAATGATATCCATGGTTGCCATCGCCAGTCCTGCGCCATTTACCAGACAACCAATGTTACCATCAAGTTTCACGTAGCTTAAGTCATTCGCTTTTGCTTGTGTTTCGGATGGATCTTCTTCGAAAGGATCATGCAATTGTTGTATTGATGCTTGGCGATATAGCGCATTAACATCAAAGCTCACCTTTGCATCTAGGGCCAATAAAGAATCTTCTTTCGTAATTACCAGAGGATTAATTTCGACTAAGCTACAGTCACAAGTAATATAAAACTGATAAAGTTTTTGCAGCAATTCTAAGATTTCTTTTGCTTTATGCGGAATTCCAAATGTAGAGGCAACTTGCCGCGCATGGTAGCCTTGAATTCCTGAAGCTGCAGAAACCGTCATATTAACAATTTTTTCAGGATGCTTTTCGGCGACGTCTTCTATTTCTACACCCCCTTCAGCAGAGGCAATAATGCACGTCTGACTGGCGTTTCTACTCAAAACAAAGCTTAAATAAAAGGCTCTACCAACGTTTGCTGCGCTTTCTACGTAAACTTTTCGAACAATTTGTCCTTGAGGTCCTGTTTGATGAGTAACAAGAGTCGAGCCTAATAAAGAATTTGTGTAATCTCTGACTTCTTCTTTACTTTTGCAAAGTTTTACACCACCAGCCTTACCCCGTCCTCCAGCATGAATTTGTGCTTTAACTACCCAAATAGTACCGCCAAGCTTTTTAGTAATTTCTATCGCTTCTTCTGTGTTGTGAGCAACTTCTCCAGCGCCTACGGGAATACCGTATTTTCTAAAGAGTTCTTTTGCTTGGTATTCGTGAATATTCATTTACAACCCAAGATCTGTGCAAGCTTGTGTTAAAGATCTGACTGATTCAACAGACTGTTGCAGCTGCTTCTTTTCTTCTGTATTTAAAGGAATCTCTAATACTTTTTCAACGCCATTTTTTCCAATAATAGCGGGAACGCCGACATAAAGATCTTTAACTCCATATTCTCCTCCAAGATGTGCAGCACAAGGAAGAATACGACGTTGATCAAATAAATAACTCTCGACCATTTGCAAAACGCTTGTTGCTGGAGAATAAAAGGCAGATCCTGTTTTTAGTAAATTAACAATTTCTGCTCCAGCATTTCGTGTGCGGTTAATGATAGCATCAAGTGTATCTTTGCTAAGCCAACCATTTTCTACAAAGTAAGAAAGGGGGATTCCTGAAATAGTTGTATAACGAGGCATTGGAACCATGCTATCGCCATGGCCTCCTAATACGAAGGTTTGAATATCCTGCACGGAAACATTGAGAGCTTCACTTAAAAAGCATTTGAAACGTCCAGAATCTAATACGCCAGCCATTCCCACAACCATATTTGGCTTAAACGCTGTAGCCTTTTGCATAAGCCAAACCATGGCATCTAGTGGATTGGTGACGACAACTACGAAACTTGTTGGGGCATATTTTCTAATATTTTCAGCAGCTATGCAGATGATTTTAGCATTAACACTTAATAAGTCATCACGGGACATGCCGGGTTTTCTGGCAATGCCGGCGGTTACAATCACGACATCTGCGTCTTTTATACAGTTGTAATCCTGACTTCCTGATACAACGTAGTGTTTATGCTCAGCACTTAAGGCTTGAGCTAAATCAAGAGCTTTACCTTGAGGAATGCCTTCGGCTACGTCAATGAGTACAACCTCACCGAGATTTCGCTGAAGAATGAGATGTGCAAGGGTTCCCCCAATATTGCCGCTACCGATTAAAGCTATTTTGGGGAGATTCACAGATGTATCCTTATAACGCTATAGGTTGATCTTGTTGCTGGTGACGTATAAAATCAAGTCCTGCCATTAGGCCGGACTCATCAATACTGTGTCCAAGCCCATGGCATGTTTTTGTCATAACATTTACACCAAGCTGACGCAACTGGGATTGTGCTATTTGTAACGTGCCGTATGGAACCACAGTGTCAGCGGTTCCATGAACAAGGAGAATTGGTGTTGACGATAAAGAAGAAACATTTGCTGGCGGATAAAATGCGCCAGAATACCCAATAATTCCCCCAAGCTTAGAAATACAAAAAAGCATTTCTAATGCAAGCATAGTACCTTGCGAAAAGCCAACAAGAATTAAATCAGAAGGCAATAATCGATATTCAGCAAGCAGTGCGGTGATAAATCGCTTTAAATGTGGCCGTGCTTTATCTAAGCCTGCGCGAATATTTAAAGGATTAAAATCGCTTAAACCAAACCACTGATACCCTTCGCCATAAGGATTGATATCGCTTAATTCAATGCCATTAGGAGAGAAAAAAGCCGTGTGCTCAAGATTTTTTTGCCAAATACGACCTATTTCAAGCAGATCATCTCCATTTGAACCATATCCATGTAAGAAGAGAACAATTTTCTTTGGTGTTCCTTTGGGCAGTAGGCATGGACAATTTTCAAACAATTTTATAACTACTTCTAAACCTTATTATTATTAGACCAAAATATAATTCAGATGGCAATGTTGCAAAGAATAAGGCGAACCAACTTTCATATAATAAATTGATTAAGGGCAAAGATTTTTGTACACTGCCCAGTATTATTCATAAAATAACAAATCATGCTTGGTTTTTGGCAACTTGTTGCCTTGGTTGTAGGAAATTTGGTTGGTAGTGGTGTACTTATGCTGCCGGCTACCTTAGCTCCCTACGGCGCTATTTCTTTTTCTGGATGGATTGCGACCTCTATTGGTGCAATTCTTCTGTCTCTTGTTTTTTGCCAGTTGTGCAGTAAGCACCCGCGCACCGGCGGTCCGCATGTTTATGTTGAAGAAGCATTTGGAAAAAATGCTGGATTTTATATTGCATGGGTGTATTGGATTTTAGCATGGATTGGCTATGCAGCGCTTGTTTCGGCAGCGATGGGATGTCTTACAACTGTTTGTGGGCCTCTCTCTAAGCCTGTTTTATTGGGTCTTGAAATTCTCATTATTGTTGTGTTTACAGCAATTAATCTCTGTCAGATTTCTTTTGCTGGTCGCGTTGAATTGGTGCTGACTATTGTAAAAATTCTGCCACTAATCATTCTACCGGTTATTGCACTTTTTTCGATTAAATCTGAGTATTTATTTGCCATGCCAACCACGGATCAGTCTTATATGTCTTCCATGGCAAGCGCGGTGATGCTAATGATTTTTGCTTTTATGGGTTTTGAAACAGCCACTGTTCCCAGTGAAGAAGTAGAAAACGCGCGGCGTACTATTCCAAAAGCAACTATCGTTGGAACTCTCATTGCAGCTGCTATCTATATTTTAGGAACTGTTAGTATGCTTGGCCATATCCCATTCTCAGAATTGGCCCAATCAAAAGCCCCATATGCTGATTTAGCAGCTTGTGTATTTGGTGGAAATTGGTATTGCTTTGTGGCAGGAGCTGGCGTGTTATGCGCTTTAGGCGCTTTAAATGGATGGATGCTTATTGGAGGTCGTATCGCCTATGGGGCTGCGCAAGATGGCATTTTTCCCAAAGTATTTTTGAAAAAGGATAAGTATGGAGCGCCAAGTGCTTCTATCATTATTTCATCCCTTTGCACGATTCCTTTTTTGGTACTTTCTGTAAGTGAAAGCTTGGTTGAGCAGTTTAATTTTGTTGTCTCTATTAGTTCATCCTTAGTTCTTATTGTGTATTTAGCATGCGCTTTGGCGTATTTGAAATTTCTAAAAGAATATCAAAAAGCTAAACCAAAACATTGGCTTTTGGGCGTAGCATCCACCGTATTTTGTCTGTGGGTGTTAAGTTCCATCAGTTTGGAAATGACGCTGTATTCATTAACCGTTTTCTTTGTTGGTATTCCCTTGCGCATGTATATGGGGCGAAAGATTTAGCTTAGGAATCTATTAACGCTATTTCTGTATAATCATACAGATCTACATAACTTTAGCTTGTAATGAGCATATTAATACAAAGTATTTGTTTAAGCTATTATGCTCTTGCAGCAATTATTGCTAGCGATGCACCATCAGATCGCTCAATTATTGAGTCATTAAAAGCACAGGATTTTAAAATTCGCTCTCAACAAAATCCGGAGAGATTTCGCATGCTCGAAGATATTCGTGTTTCCGGAAGTGCGCAATTTTCAAATCAAAGCCTAAGAAAAATTATTGAAAGAATTAATGCACGAAAGCAGTATTCAATTGTTATTTTTGATGTTCGGCAAGAAATGCACCTATTGGGATACAATGATTTATCCAGTATTATTGCCGAGAAAGATGGGTCAGAAATAAATCATGCATTGAATTTTATTATTAGGGATGAAGATGCTTTATCAAAACAAGGTACATTAGGTCGAGAAGAAATAATTACGCAAGCTTGTGGGTTGCAATACGTACGTATACCGGTAATGGACGATTCTGTCCCAACGCGTGCAGATGTAGATGCGTTTCTTAATGCCTATAAAGAAAAAACGCAACAAGATCCTAATACGTGGTTTCATGTGCATTGTGAACATGGCCATGGGCGCACTACAACATTTATGAGTATGCTACACATCCTCAATACCCAAGGGAAAACAAGTCTAAGCAATATTTTAAACGAACAGCAGCAAAACGGTGGTGCCGATTTAGCCTTTCCTTCAGAACAAAGTGCAGATATAAAAGGTGCTGATTTACAACAAAAGCGATATGCATTTTTGGAGGCTTTCCATCACTATGTTAATGATAAAAAAAACGGATTTGCCACTGGTAAGTCTTGGTCGGAATGGCAAGCAACCATAAATTAGTAACATCAAATATTCTTCTTACCGATATAAAAACCCCCGATTGGAGACTAATCGGGGGGGATATTGATGGCTTATAGTACCGTACCTACCATATTCCATTTATTTAAAGATATTACTAAATCCTTGTTTAGTAATAAAATGATTATTTCAACATTTAATTAAATAAAAGTAAAAATTTAATTTAATATAAATTAAAATGCTTATTTTTTTGCTTATTCTTATTAAAAATTATAGTGTTAGCTCTTGGCCAGCTATTTAAACTTGGGCATAATATTCCAATATCTTTAAGACATTTTTTAATGAGCATGACAAGGGAGTTGGCAAGCGCTATACGCTTTCTAAGTATTGATGCGGTAGAAAAAGCAAACTCTGGTCACCCAGGTATGCCGATGGGGATGGCTGATGTTGCTGCAATTTTATTTGAAAAACACTTAGTATTTAATCCCTGTGATCCTTACTGGCCTAATCGTGATCGTTTTGTTTTGTCAGCAGGGCATGGCTCCATGCTGCTCTATAGCCTTTTGTATTTAACGGGCTATCCAGAAACAACGTTGGAACAACTAAAGAATTTTCGCCAGCTCTACTCAAAAACGCCGGGGCATCCGGAATATGGTCATCTTCCGGGTGTAGAAACAACTACAGGTCCTTTAGGTCAAGGTATTGCCACAGCTGTGGGCATGGCGTTAGCTGAGCGCATGTTGCATGCAAAGTATCCTGAAGCGATTACTCATTACACCTATGTTATTGCCAGTGATGGGGACCTAATGGAAGGCATCAGTCATGAAGCTGCCTCACTTGCTGGTCACCTACAATTACATAAATTAATTGTCCTATACGACGATAACGGTATAAGCATCGATGGTAAATGTAATTTGGCATTTACAGATGATTCATTGCTTCGGTTTAAGGCTTACGGTTGGAACGCAGAGCGCGTGGATGGTCATGATGCAAGCGCTATCGATGCAGCTATTACAAGGGCTAAAGCGAGTGACAAGCCAACGCTCATTGCGTGCAAAACTATTATTGGTTTTGGTGCTCCGACAAAAGCCGACAGCCATGAGGCTCATGGATCACCGTTAGGCCCTGAAGAAATACAAGCAACGCGCAAAGCTCTAAACTGGCCACATGAGCCATTTCATATTCCAGACTCCATTTTAAATGCCTGGCGTATAATCGGCCAAAGACACCAATCAACATATGACACCTGGAAAAAAGTAACGCCAACGGATGTGCAAAACGCATTGCAGGCACCGCATCATGGTATTGACGAAGCCATTAAGGCATATAAGCAAAAGGTGCAAGCCGAAAAGCCAAGCCTGGCAACCCGTGTGCTATCACAGCAGGTTCTAGAAGCTATAGAACCCTATGCTGCCTTAATTGGTGGCTCTGCTGATTTAACAGGTTCAAATAATACAAAAACAAAATCCCAAATAGTAATTAACGCGCCTCAATATAAAGGGAAGTATATTCATTATGGTGTGCGTGAACACGCAATGGCTGCCATGATGAATGGAATTAGCCTATCCAAAGCCTTTATTCCTTATGGTGGTACATTTCTTGTCTTTTTAGACTATCTAAAACCAGCCTTGCGTTTATCTGCATTAATGGAGCAGGGCGTCATTTATGTTTTAACCCATGATTCTATAGGTCTCGGTGAAGATGGCCCAACGCACCAGCCTATCGAACACCTAGCTCATTTGCGTTGCATTCCAAATGTCTTAACATTTCGTCCCATGGATGCAACAGAAGTGGCTGAATGCTGGCAACTCGCAGTGCAGCATCGAAAAACGCCGTCAGTTCTTGTGTTAACACGTCAAAAATTACCTTATCTAAGTAATAATCGAACAGAGCATTCCGAAAATATGTCTGCCAAAGGCGGTTATGTTCTCATTGAAAACTCTCAAGCAGAGGTTACGCTAATGGCGACAGGATCAGAAGTTTCCCTAGCTGTTGATGCGAAAAATATGCTGGAAGAATTGGGGATTCCTGCGCGTGTTGTTTCAATGCCTTGTATGGAACTGTTTTCAAAACAATCTCAGTATTATAAAAATCAAGTGTTGGGAAATTCATTGCGCATAGGTATCGAAGCAGCTTGTGAGGGGGTATGGTCTAAATATTTAGGTGATAATGGAATATTTATAGGGATGAATTCTTTCGGCGCTTCGGCTCCTGCAGAAAAATTGTATATGCATTTTGGTATAACAGCTGAGATTGTGGTAGAAAAAGTAAAAAATATTTTAAGGAAGTGATTAGATTTTATGTCCCGTAGTGTTTATGAGCAATCGTTGATCTATCATGCACAACAGCCAAAAGGTAAATTAGAAATCACCGCTACAAAGCCGATGACTAACCCTTATGATTTAGCGCTTGCGTATTCACCAGGGGTGGCAGAGCCTTGTAAGGAAATAGAAAAAGACCCTTTAAAAGCTGCTGAATATACGATTCGAGGAAATTTGGTTGCCGTTATTAGTAACGGAACAGCGGTTCTAGGTCTTGGGAATATTGGCCCACTAGCCTCTAAACCAGTGATGGAAGGCAAGGCGGTTCTTTTTAAAAAATTTGCTGGCATTGATGCTTTTGATATTGAAATTAATGAAACAGATCCGCAAAAACTGGTTGATATTATTGCCGCATTAGAGCCAACTTTTGGCGGCATTAACCTTGAAGATATTAAAGCGCCAGAGTGCTTTTATGTGGAGCGTGAGCTTGCAAAAAGAGTAAGTATTCCGGTTCTTCATGATGACCAACATGGCACTGCCATTATTGTTTCTGCAGCGATGAAAAATGCACTGGAACTCGCTGGAAAATCACTAAGTGCGGTCAAAATGGTTGCATCAGGAGCTGGAGCCTCTGCTGTGGCGTGTTTAGAGCTTCTTATAAAACTTGGTCTAAAGCGCGAGAATTTGATTGTTTTAGATCGTGAAGGCGTGATTTTTAAAGGCAAAAAAAATCTAGATCCGTCAAAAGAAGCCTTAGCCTCAGATACCTCCTCGCGCACCCTTGAAGAAGCAATAAAAGGAGCAGATGTCTTCTTAGGTCTTTCTAGTGCGGGGTTGATGACAGCAGACATGGCTAAATCCATGGCTAAAAATCCGGTGATTTTTGCGCTTGCAAATCCCGAGCCCGAAATTCGTCCAGAAGTTGTTCATCAAGTTCGTGATGATGCTATTATAGCAACCGGTAGAACAGATTATCCTAATCAGGTAAACAATGCCTTGTGCTTCCCCTATATATTCAGAGGTGCACTTGATGTGGGAGCAACGTGTATCAATCACGAAATGAAAGTCGCATGTGTTGAAACTATTGCGGCAATCGCAAAAGTAGAATGTGATGATTTGGTAGTAGCTGCTTATGGTGGCGAAACATTAACATTTGGCCGTAACTATATTATTCCAAAACCATTTGATCGACGGTTGTTCCTAGAGTTATCATATGCGGTGGCAAAAGCTGCGGTTGATACAGGTGTTGCTACGCGTCCTATTACGGATTGGGATGCTTATCGTAATCAATTAAAAGAAGCTATTTATCGCTCAGGCGTTGTTATGCGTCCAATTTTTGCTGCAGCAAAAGCAGGAAAAGAACAAATACGTCTTGTGTTTGCTGAAGGTGAGGATGAACGGGTTTTGCAGGCTATTCATACATGATGAAAAAATTGCTAAGGTTTTAGTTATTGGACGACCTGATGTTATTGAACGACGTTCTCGTCAATTGGGATTGAGATTCAATATTCATGAAGATATCGAAATAATTAATCCGCAAGAAGATGCTCGCTATAAAAAATACTGGCAAGCTTATCACGATATTATGGCACGCAAAGGTATAACACCTGATAATGCCAAAGAAATCATGCGCACCAATACCACCGTAATTGCCGCTATGATGGTACATTTAGGTGATGCCGATGCGATGATTTGTGGTTGTCATGGTAATTATCCTGACCATTTGGTGCCCATTATGGAAATTTTAGGTATTGCCAATAATCAGCGTCGTTGTGCTGCTCTTTCGGCAATAGCAATTGATAACAGAAAGGTTGAAAGAGGAATTCTCTTCATCACCGATCCGTACGTTAATATTGATCCAACCGCTGAACAGCTCGCAGAGATTACCTTAATGGCAGCTGAACAAATACGCTTATTTGGTATAAAACCACGAGTTGCTTTAATATCCTATTCTAATTTTGGTGCTGGCGTGCATCCTCAGGCAAAAAAATGCGTCAAGCGATGGAACTTATTAGAGATCGTGCTCCGGAATTAGAAATGGAGGGAGAAATGCACATAGATGCAGCTCTGGATGAAAAAATTCGCGCACGTTTATTTCCAAAAAATACACTAAAGGGTGCAGCAAATCTTTTGGTAATGCCAAATATCGATGTGGCAAATACAGCACTAAATACTATTAAAATTCTGGCTAATGGCCAGCCGATAGGCCCAATCCTTATGGGCATTAAAGAATCAGCGCATATTTGTACGCCAACAGCTAGACCAAGAACATTAGTAAATCTTGCAGCGATTGCCTTTTCTAAGGCAAGATTATTTAAATAACAAAAGGAACAATCATGAAAATAGTCTTCGTTGATAAATCTTTAAAGGGCGGCCTTTTAGTTTCTAGCGTTTATGAAAAAGCGCAGTTAGGAAACACGACAAAAGCTTTAGATAAGCTTTCTAAAGGGTTTATTAAAACAGCAATTGATAATGCTGAATTTAAGGGTGGCGTTGAGAAAATGCTGCGGTTACCGTCAGTGCCAGGATTAAGTGGTCAATTGCTTTTACTAGGTCTTGGGGATCCTAAAGCTCATACTGCTTTAACGTTGGAAAAAGTAGGAGCAAGATTATTCACATGCTTGAATGCGTTGCGGGAGAAAAAAGCAATCATTGATATATCGGACATTTCAGGCGTAAAAGATTTATCGGTGGCCGAATGTGTTGCATACCTTGCGTCTGGCGCGCTTATTCGTTCTTGGAAATTTGATAAGTACAAAACAAAACGTGAAAAAGAAGATCTACCTGTCCTCAATGAGCTAGTTTTTGTAACGCCTAGCGTAAAAGAATCTCAAAAAGCATTTGATAAACTAGAAGCAATCGCTGGTGGTAACCGCCTAACGCGGCTTGTGGTGTCTGAGCCTCCAAATGTGGTTTATCCAGAAGCCATGGCTAAATACGCGCGTGAACTTAAAAAAATTGGTGTGCAAGTTCAAGTCCTTGGCGAAAAAGAAATGAAAAAGCTTGGATTTGGTGCTCTTCTCGGCGTTGGTCAAGGAAGCGTGCGTGAGTCACAGCTGGTAATTATGAAATGGATGGGCAGCGCTAAGCGCGCTGATAAACCTATAGCGATCGTTGGCAAGGGTATTACCTTTGATACAGGTGGTATCAATATTAAGCCATCTAACGGTATGGAGGACATGAAATACGATATGGCTGGCTCTGGTGTTGTATTGGGATTGATGAAGTCTTTAGCGATGCGCAAAGCCAAAGTAAACGTGGTGGGGGTAATGGCACTGGCTGAAAACATGCCATCGGGCTCAGCGCAGCGTCCGTCCGATGTGGTGAAATCTCTTTCAGGTCAAACAATTGAAGTATTAAATACCGATGCGGAAGGACGCTTAGTGCTTGCCGATGCGCTTTGGTATACGCAGGCAAAATTTAAGCCTCAGTACATGATTGATCTGGCAACCCTAACAGGCGCTGTTACCGTGGCATTGGGTTATGAGTACGCTGGTCTTTTCAGTAATAACGATAAGCTATGTGATATGCTAACAAAGGCTGGTGAGACCGTTGGAGAGCCATTGTGGCGCCTGCCGATGGGTAAAGCGTACGATAAAGATATTAATTCTGACGTCGCGGATGTGAAAAATGTTGGTTCAGGCCGCGGAGCAGGCAGTATTACCGCAGCGCAATTCCTTGAGCGCTTTGTCAACAAAACGCCATGGGCACATCTTGATATCGCGGGCATGGCATGGGATAAGGCTGATAAGCCTTTAACAGGTAAGGGGGCAACTGGTTACGGTGTACGTCTTCTGAATGAATTTTTAGTAAGGAATTTTGAGAAATAAAATACTCTCATCGGCCTTTTTTGAATGTAGCAATGGCATGATCATTCTTGAAAGGCCTTCTTTATTTAGGTTTTTCTTCATTATTGTAAAAAGTTTTACTATGTAAAAATAAAATAATAATAACTTAATTTTAATAAAAGTTAATTACCTGTAAATTATTGTAAATAATTAGTTAATAAAATCCATTGAAATTTGATCGCTTTGCTCTATTTATCTAAGCGGGAAATTTTGGAGGATTTATCATGAAAGGAATTATCTTAAGCCTATTAGTTGTTACAATGCATTCTAATCTTGTTTGGGGGATAATGGATTCGGATGATCTCGAGGAATCAAAGCCTAAAATAAGTGCAACGCAAAAATTTTTTGTGGCTGTACAGGAAATAGCGCATAATAGTCATTTTTCTTGGCCCTTATACAGCATGGAAAAAGGATTGGGAATGCTTTCTGATACATACAGATTCAGCAATACCCTTGCGAGAGTTACTTTTTGCGCTTGTGTTCTTTTGCCAGAGCTCCGCCAAAAAGCTGAAATGATTTCGGTGAGACTTTCTGCAGATGAACTAAATGAGTTACAACGTCATCTTTCTATCATTAGGCGTCATATCATTAAGATTGCTGAACGGCAAGGATTAGAATCTCATGTCCCCTTGCTAGTAAGATCAGCGCATAATTCTGATAGTGCTATTCTAACAGCATCAACCACTGTTAACGCTTTTGTGGATCATCACAAAGATGACATCTTTTTTAGAACAATGGCAGCTGTTAGCCAATCTCTTGGTGGTGGAGATGTTATACACTATACAAAAGAAAAAAATTTGGAAGAAATGCTCTATAATTTTGAGCGTATAGGACCTCTAGCTTCTTATATAAAGGTAAGTAATTTTAATAAAGAAGATAACTTCAGAACAGAAGATATCAATCTCTCATTAGATAAGATAAGGCCTATTTTTGAGAAGGCGCACGTTTTTTAACAGAAACAAAAAAGCTGGGAATTTCCCAGCTTTTTTTCTTAAAGAATTATTCCTAAAAGAAATTAACGACGATTTCCAAAAAGTTGCAATAACGCCAAAAATAAGTTTAAGAAATTCATATACAGTTGCAATGCGCCAAACAAAGCTTTTTTGCTCGACGTTTCGCTATCATCACCTGCGTAATAGTATTCTTTTATCATTTGTGTGTCATAAGCAGTTAAGCCTGTGAAAACAAGCACGGTAATGACTGAAATAGCAAGCTGCATAGGTCCACTGTGCATGAACATGTTTACGACGCTCGCGATAATAATTCCAATAAGCCCCATAAACAAGAACGAGCCAAATTGGCTTAAATCGCGTTGTGTTGTGTATCCATAAAGGCTAGTACCCGCAAACATTCCGGATGTAATGAAGAACACGCGCGTAATGCTCTCTCCCGTATACACCAAAAAGATACTTGCAAGAGAAAGTCCAAGCACACCGGAATACACCCAAAAGAGCGTTTGTGCATTTGCGAAGCTCATTTTATGAATGCGTGCAGCCATCATAAAAACCATGATAAGTGGCGCAAACATTACTACATATACGAGCGGTGTTCTAAAAATAAGGTTCATCATTTCAGGTGATTGAGAAGTTAGGTAAGCAGTTATACCGGTGATACCCAATCCCAACGCCATGAAGTTATAGACGCGTTGCATGTGCGCGCGCAGGCCAGCATCAATATCCCATGCTTTAGTCGATGTACGCGTTGCTGGATCAATTTTATTGGACATAATATCCTCCTTTTCAATATGCAAGCATTTTAGCATATTTTTTAAAATTTATCCAAAAAGTTAAAATTAGAGCTAAATAATTTTCTGAATTCTCTTCAAAGATTCTTCTTTACCCAGAATTTCCATAACTTCAAACAAGCTTGGAGAAATGGTTTGTCCTGTAATGGCAACACGTAAAGGGCTTGCCAGCTGTCCTAACTTTATGCCGAACTCTTCAGCGCTGCTTCGAAGTATAGCTTCTAAAGCATCGTGAGAAAAATCGCATCCTTCTAATTTTTGTAAAAGCTTATTTAAATAGCTTATGTTTTCAGGCGTCATTAAGGCTGTGGCTTTTTCATCTAATGGTAGCGTTTTGACGTAGATCACGGCACTTTCGCCGAGTTCGATCAGCGTTTTTGCGCGCTCTTTAAGGCCACTCATGCCTTGTAAAATGCGCTGTTTTTCTTCCGTTGATAACGCATACCCTAAGGCTTTTTCAATAAAGGGCTCTGTCAATTTAAACAAACTTTCATCATCTTGATGACGAATATAGTGCCCATTCAAATTATGAAGTTTTGCCATATCAAAACGGGCAGGGGAACGCCCAATGCCCTCTAAAGAAAACCATTCTATAGCTTGCTCTTCATTAATGATTTCATCATTTCCGTGCGCCCATCCCAAGCGTAAAAGATAGTTTTTCATAGATTCTGCTAAAAAACCCATATCTTTATAAACGTCAGCACTTGTAGCCCCGTGTCGCTTAGAAAGCTTGGCGCCATCAGCCCCGTGAATTAAAGGAATATGGGCAAATTCAGGTATATCCCAGCCCATGGCTGCATAAATATGATACTGACGAAAGGCATTATTCAGATGATCATCACCGCGAATAATATGGGTAATCTCCATATCATGATCATCTACCACCACTGATAGCATATAGGTTGGCGTTCCATCAGCACGTAATAAAACCATATCATCAAGCTGATTGTTTTGAACAGTAACAGCTCCTTGCACATGATCATTGATGGTAAGTGATCCTTCTTGAGGTGATTTAAAACGAATCACCGGTTTAATCGTCGCAGGTGCCGTAGCTGGGTCGCGGTCGCGCCACATCCCGTTATAACGTGGTGGTAATTTTTTTGCTGCCGCCTCATCACGCATTATTTGCAATTCTTCAGGTGAACAATAGCAATAATACGCATGACCCTTTTTTAACAATTCATGCGCGACTTCTGCATGACGTTCTGCTCTGGAAAACTGAAAAATTGGCTCCTCATCTGGTTGCAAACCTAGCCAGTTTAAGCTTGAAAAAATCGCTTCAATAGCTTCAGGAGTTGAGCGCTCGCGGTCTGTATCTTCGATGCGCAGCAGATATTTCCCTTTATTGTGTTTGGCAAATAAATAATTAAACAGTGCTGTACGGGCGCTGCCAATATGAAGATAGCCTGTCGGGGAAGGCGCAAAGCGAACGCGTACCGTCATTTATTTTTTGTCCTCATCCTTCATACCATCTTTAAAAGCCTTAACACCCTTAGCAAGATCGCTCATGATTTTTGGAATTTTTCCAGCGCCAAACAGCACTAAAACAATCAATAAAATAATGATCAAATGACTTGTGCTCATTCCCATAATAATAAGTCTGCATAGCTTTTTATAACCAAAAATGTACACCGAATAACCCTTTTCGTCAAAAGCAATACTTATGCTAGGGTTTAAAAAATATCTAAAAGAGCTTTAATGAATTTTAATGTTTATCGAGTATCTTCCATCTATTACTACTCTTTTAGTGCTTCAGGTGCTTGGTCTTATAAGTCCAGGTCCTGATTTTGCGATTGTTGTGCGAAATAGCCTTATTTATTCAAGAAAAACTGCTATTTTCACAGCGATTGGTTTGGCATTGGGAGTGCTCGTCCATTTAGGGTATATCTTGCTAGGACTCGGAGTTGTTATTACCAAAACAGTGTGGGTATTTACAGCGTTTAAATATATTGGTGCAAGCTATCTCATGTATATCGGCATCAAAGGAATACGTGCTAAAAAGCAGCAAAAATCGCAAGAAAAGAATGAAAAGCAACAACGAGATATATCGCCTATAAAAGCATTAAGCACAGGATTTTTAACCAATGTCACCAATCCTAAAGCAATGCTGTTCTTCTTAAGTTTAATTTCAGCATTTATTACTCAAAAAGAGCCTACGGCTATCGTTATAACCTATGCGCTGATTATTTTTAGTACAACGCTTGTCTGGTTTTTAATTGTGGCAATCTTCTTTTCGAACAAAGGCCTTCGTTCAGCTTTTAAAAATTTCCAACATATTATTGAACGCGTTACGGGTAGCTTTTTGGTTTTACTTGGCGTAAAGATTCTGTTCATAAAGTAAAAAACCCCGACCAGAAGTTGATCGGGGGGAAATTTTTTCGGCATGATTTCCTTATGCAGGTCCACCTTCACTTATTGTTGTTTTCACCGAAACGTCTTGCTGCCATTTTTTACTACCAATGTTGAGAGCAC
>JACCDO011245428.1_pt1 | contig 91155 bp, 75 predicted proteins | sample 7446101 | NCBI WGS metagenome assembly JACCDO01 (sample SAMN15323440, study PRJNA562643) | freshwater metagenome | isolation source: river surface water | place: USA:Blue River Watershed | collected 2017-08-16
AAAATGTTAGATTTTAAAATTCGACATTCCATAAAATGTTGATTTTTGTTTTCAAATATAAAAGTATACTAGTATTTTTCTTATAATATAAATTATTTTTTCTAGTTCTATTTAAAACTATACAGTTTAAATTTAATTTTACAAACTTATAGTATAAATTTTATATTATTAAAATTTATAATTTTTTATTCAAAATAATGTAAAGGATTTTGATATAATAAAAAAATGATTCTGATGTTCGGACGATGTTCGACGATGTTCGGACCATTTTTTCAAAAATTGTAATATACTTGAATATAATAAAAAATTTTGGAATGTAAGAGAATGTAAGAGGAATGTAAGTGTCACATATTTGGAATGTTCGAGAAAAAAATTTTAAATTTTTGATTTTTTTTCCGAAATTTTCCAAAAAATTTTTTTTGAACAATTTTTATAGACTCATTTTTGACTATAATTTTATTAACTTTTTTTTGATCATTTTTTAAAAAATAATTTGAACCAAAATTTGAAATTTGACACACAACATTTTTTGTGTTGTGTCATTTTTTAAAAATCGATTTTGGTAAAACTTTTTTTTTATAAAACGTATGAAAAATTTTTATTAATTTTCTTTATAAAAATGAGCCTGTAAAATATAATTTTTAGTATATTTTAGATTTTATTTCTAATATATTCGCTATACTATAATTTTTGTACTTCATATTTTAGTTAAATCATAATTTTATTAGTTAAAAAGAAGTTAAAAGTTTATTATTTTTAGATAAATAAAGATGTCTTATACATGTACTTTTTGTAATAAGTTATTTGATACACAAAAGGCTTTATCTATACATGTAAAGAAAACTAAGAAAGATCATGAAACAGTTGATGGTGTTACATGTGAACACTGTGAACGTAAATTTGTTAGTCAAAAGACATTAAATGTACATTATAAAACATGTCCAAAGCATAGTACAAGAATATTAGAAAGTATTGATTCTAAGATAGAGTTAGAACGAAAAAGAATTCAAGATGAATATGATAGCAGAATTCAAGAAATTTCCAAAGAAAAAGAAGAATTAAAAGTTGTATATGAGAAAAAGATAGAAAAGTTATCACATGAACATAGTATTTCTACTGTTAAAATGCGGGGTGAAATATCAAGTTTGGAAGCCCAAATAGACTTATTAAAGAAACATGACGTTGCAATAAATAATTATGCAAATGCAACGATAAAAGCTTATAAACAAAGTGTAGCTCCAACAACAAATATTCATGTGACAAATAATATACAAAATAATATAAAAACGATAGTTTCATCGTTTAAGAGCATGGATCAGGAGTTTATTAATAGAGAAATGCAGAATATAGGAGCTAACTTATTAAGGGGAATAGATGGAATAGCAGAATATATGAGTCAAACAGCGATAAAAGACAATCTTTTATTAACAGATGAATCTAGAAAGTCTTGGACATATGTTGATGATAAAAATAACATAGTAAAAGATGTGAAAGGAAAACGAATAGGTACTATGGTTATGTCTTCTGTTAGGGATGCTTCTGCAGATTATTATCACAATACAAATCCAGATATACATAAACGAAAACATATACAACAATTGAAGGATATATCTGAAGGAAAAATAGAGCAATATGCTACCGAATTAATGAAAAATTATTCAAAATCAGCCTTAAAAAAGATTGATTTTCTTGACGGTAAAAAAGAAAATAATAGTCCAAAGTTTGCTAAGTTAAGTTATTCAATAAGAAAAAATTTAGGAAAATGTCCATTCATGCATTATGGAGAATATGGAATACAAGGATTTCTGAGTTGGTTTTTCAGTAAAAATCAAATTAAAATAGTAAGAGCATATGGAAAATTAATAATTATTTTACAGGATGATAATAATGTTGAATATAGAGATGAAGATTGCAAAATCTTTTTAGATTTATTTATAACACAAGCTCAGAAGTTTAGTGCGTCATTTGTAGATAAATTAGAAGAAAAGCTATTGAAATGTTCTGAAGATGATAAAGAATTAATTACTAGTTGTCTTCAAGAATGTATATCATTAGAAGATGGAGTGTTAACTGATGAATTAAAGTTAAAATTTTTTAGTTTTATAGATTGTTTAGATATACAAGGAGATAACGACGATTAACCTTATGAAGTTATAAGGTTAAATATTATATTTGGATTTAAGTTTCATAATTGCAGATTCTTTTTGTTTTGCTTCAACTTCCAATGAAATAGGAATATTGTACTTATCAGGTAAATCTAATATATATTGCGGAATATTTTCCACGTAGTCTGCATGTTTTCCCACTTTATAGTATTTCATATCTGCTTGTTGAGCAAGATGAAGGACAGGAATTCTATTTTTCCAAGTATCAACGACTTCATCTAATAGTTCATCTTCAGGTTCAATATATTCATTTGGATGTAAATAACAATAACAATTATAATGCAGATTATCAAAAATTACAGGAATTTTGCATTGTTCTGCTATATCTAAACAATCTCTTACAGAATAACATTTTTCACAATTTTCAATACATATTCTTTTCTTAACATTAGATGGTAAATCATCAAATTGTTCAATCCATCTTCTTTTTGTAGCTTCTTTGTCGTTGTAAATTGCTCCCCCATGTACACATAATATTCCATTATCGTCTATTCCCATTAGATCGAAAATTTGAGCATGATGCTCAAGTTCTTTACATGCGTGTTCAAAGACTTGTGGTGTATTTGCTGCAACTTGTACGTGTTGTCCAGGATGAAACGTAAGACGTTGTTGTAAATTTTTTGATAAATCGCCCATATATTTAAGTTTTTCTTTTGCAAACTCAAGAGTATATGATTCTACTTCAGTGTCAGTAAAGCGTGGAAACATGTCACTACTGCAACGATAATGATTAATACCTTTTTCGTTATTCCATTTAAAAATAGGTTCTAAGTCAGAAAGATTAAGAAGTGCAAGTTCTTTTGCTTTTTCAACGTTATATGTATTACGTATGCACGTTCTACTACAATAAACAGGTTTTAAGGATTTATCACGATTTTTTATGGGATTCCTAAGTTCGTTATTAATACAACAAAGTCCTAAATAAATTTTATTTTGGGCAAAAATAGACATTAGTTTTGATCAATTTAAAACTTACAAAAAATATCATTTTTTAGTATAAATATTTTTTTCTTTATATAAATAAATGTCATTCCAACAAACTTCTTTTGCTTTACCAGACTTTAGAGTTAAAGTTAACACTGAATTACATCAAATCGTAGAAAATGGTTCAGTTAACAAATTAACACAATCTCCAGCAGTTTCCACTTCTGAACGTGATGCATTACCAGCTGTTGCAGGTAATATAGTATTCAATACCAGTATTTCAAAATTTCAAGGTTTTGATGGTTCTTCTTGGGTTAACTTAAATTAAATTATTCCTTTTTTTGTTTAAAGGAATATAATGCACAAATATAAAATGGATAATCAAGAGTTATATAATAATTTATATAATTTATACAAGGATGTTACTGAGTTTAGTAAAATTAATGAATTAATGTTGTTACTACGCCAAATGGATCCATTTGGTTTACAAATCGTATCTATAATTATACAACAACATAGTATTAACTTAAAGGAAGATAAAAGTAATCCATTTTCAGGTAAGATAGATAATCAAAAAGCAACATTTGACATACGTAATTTTGATCCAGTATTACAAAATATGTTATTTGACTTATGTAATAGACATTTAAGCAAAGTTAATGACGGTTCAGTTAAAGTAGAACTTGTTGATAATTAATATGATAATATAATGTAAATTATATCATCAATAATATGATTTTTAATGCAATCGTTAATTATATTTTCGTATATATTCCTGTTATGAATAATAAATTTTAATCTATTTTCTAGATTTTTTTTTGTAATCTTATTGGAATATGTATCATCTAATGATACTTCTTTTATACGTTTATCTAATTTATTTATAGTATTAGATACATGAATTCCATTCATTATAAGATAGTATAATACTTCATTTCCAGTAGATATTAATGTTTTATCAGTACTATTTGAAAAAATGTCAAGTCCTAATTGTAATAAAAAACTTAATTGTATATTATCTTCACAATGATATAATAAATCTTTCATATCATTTATATTGATATTATGTTTATTAATAATTTTTTTACATTGATCAAAGTTATAATCTATGATATATTTTGATATTAAGTTATAAGTATAATCTAATTTTGTTAATGGATCATATATACTACTTAATCCTTTTAAGGATACATTGAATGGATGAAACATTTATTATTAGATTCTATTATCTTAAATTGAAATTATTTTCAAAAACAGACTTGTAAAAAATATTGTATAAAATGACAAAGAAAAAAGTAAAAGATTTAGTTCCGCTATTTAGTAATCTTATGTTAAAAGCCCAAGATAAAAATGGTAATAAAATATATTTGCCATTATCATTTGGTTTAACTGATTCTGAAAGCGAAGAAGTAGTAAAACCAATGAAAGTGCATAATTCTAAACGTAAAGTACGTAAAGAATCAGATTCTGAGAGTGAAGAAGTTGTAAAACCAAGGAAAGTGCATAATTCTAAACGTAAATTACAGGAAGAGTTAGATTCTGAAACAGAAAAAGCGATTGATATAAATTATGATAAAAGTATATCAAATATAAGAACTGATGAATGTGTAATGATTATTATAAGAGTTTCTTCTGAAAAACAGTATGAGAAAATACATAATACTAGTGTACAGTTTCAACAAATAACTAATACATTAAGAAAATTAGGATATGATAAACCACCAAGAAAAATGATAAACGTTTATGAATCAGGATATAAAAATTTAGAGAAATCTAATATTAAATATGAGATAACTGAATTTATTAAATCTTTAAAAAATAAAAGACCAGTAATAATATGTGATTATATTGATAGATTATCAAGAAATGTATCAAATGGTAAAAATCTTTTAGATATAGTTAAAGGATCAAATGGAAGAATTATTTTTGCAACTTGTAAAGATAATACTAAAATGTGGTATGATACTGATAGCAAAGAAGGAGTTAAAAATTATAAATTTGGAATTGAGATTGGAGAATCTCAATCTATGATTCATTCAAATAGAATGAAAGAGATTTCAGAAAAACGTAAATTAGTTGAAAAGAATGATCCTTCTATCAGAAAGAATATAAATGCAAAAAGAAGATTAACAATTAAAGATAAAATTAGATCAATGATAGAAGAAGTAAATGCTGATGAACATTTTTTATTAATTAGTGACTTATTAACAGAATGTCATAAAGTAATAAATGATAGATATACTGATAAACGTAAAACAAGAATTACTTTGCTATTACAACAAATAGTTGATTGGAATATAAAAGGATTTAAAGAATATTATGATAAACCAGTAGATTTTTATGATGAAATGAACTATAAATGTTTAGCTGATATCTTAAATTCTTATAAGATCAGTGTTCCAATTACTAATATTTTATCAACAAATAAAGATAAATGGAGTGAAACGTTTATAGAAGTTATGATTAGTGTACTTGTTGAATAAATTTCTTAATTAAGTATTAAGAAATCAATCTTTGATATTTTTAATTAGATTTGACAAAAGTGTATGTTCTGGAGAAATATAACCAGGATATTTGCTAGGATCTTTAGGTCTAAAATAAAATTTATTAAAAAATTCGTCTAACCAATCTCTATAATTAATAGATTTTTCTATATAATCTTCTTCTTGGTCTTCGTTTATTTTTGATAATAGTTCTGTAGGACATGATTTATTAAGTATTGAATTATATAAATCTTTAATAGTTTTATCTGATAAATTAGATACGCTTTCGAACACACATCGGATTTTTTCTGGTGTTACGTGAAAAAATTCACGTTTATCTCTAAGTCTATAGTTTTTAAGTATGTAAAATACTAATTTTTCTGCATGTCTACTATTATCAAACATTCTATCACTAATACAAACAAAATAGGAAGGTTCAATATAACTTGTTGTATAATATTTAAGACGAGTTTTAAGATCATTTGTACGTCCAATTTTGAATATGAATTTTCCATAAGATCTAAATTGTATATTATATAAACAATATAAATAACCTGAATCTTTGTTTTTTTCTAATATAGTACTCATTTTGAATATATAATATTTTGTTTTTAAATTATTTTCTAATTATAAACAAATGAGAGAACATTTGATTCTTAGTATTATTATATTTATCTTAACTTTGTTATTAAATTATAAGTCATACGAGAAGTATGCTGGTGGTATTCAAAGCTATGCTGTTCCAACGTTAAATTGAAATTAGTTTAAAATTCTATTATAGTAATCATAATGGAATATTTGAATATAAGGGACAATTATTTATCTCAAAAAGAGAGTGATGAATTATTTAATAGTATAATAGAATTAGGATTAGAATGTGAACCGAAGGGTAAAATTTTTGGAAAAGAAATAATATTTCATAGAAATATAGGATTTTTTTCAGACGATTCAATAGGTTATAAATTTAGTGGAAGGCTAATGAAATCAAGAAAACTAACAGTAGACTTAAAAAATCTGTTAAATAAAGTCAATAGCGAATTTAATGCAAAGTATAATGGCATTTTGATAAATTTATATAAAGACGGAAATGATTATATAAGTATGCATAGAGACAATGAAAGTGAAATTGGAGATGAAACGATAAGATGTATAAGTCTTGGATGCAGTAGAATTTTCAGATTGCGAAATTATAATAATAAGAGAGAAAAATATGATGTAATAACAGGACATGGACAAATGATAGAAATGTTAAACGAATGTAATGAAAAATATACACATGAAATAGTAAAAGATCGTAGTACAGATATACGTATAAGTATTACATTTAGACATCATAGAATATAATTTTCGTTATTTTTATAACGAAAATAATAATTTTGTTGTTATAATAAAATGAGTGATGATATTCAGAGTAATGTTACATCTCCAGCAAAAGATGATAACAATTTAACAGATGATAAAGAAAAGCACAAAACACGTCTATTATGGACTGAACAAAGTGAAGAATTATTAGCATGTTGGGCAGATATAGCAAGTTGTTATAAGTGGTTAAACGAAGAATCTTATAGAAAATATAGTAGAATTAACACATTATTTGCGATTCCTATAATTATATTAAGTACAGTTACTGGTACTTTAAATATTGGTCTTGAAACATATGTACCGACTGAATATAAAACTTATGCTACAGCAGGAATTGGTGCAATAAATATCTTTACTGGTATATTAACAACATTAAGTAGTTATTATAGATTTGCTCAATTAAGCGAATCTTATTTAAATTCAAGTATAGGATGGAGTAAGTTACAACGTAATATAGCAATAGAGCTTCGCATAGAAAAAGAGTTTAGAAAGGATGCCGATTCATTTATTAAAATGTGTAGAATGGATTATGATAGATTACTTGAGCAAAATCCAATAATATTGAAAGAAGCAATTGATAAGTTTAAGAAAGCATATAAAAATATTACTGATTTAATTGTTCCAGATATATGTGATAGTTTATCTCATACAACTATACATAGAGTAAAAAAAGAAAGTATTTTACCAGAAATTAAAGATATTTTATTAAATGATTCAAATACTAATAATAGTAAACAGAATTTAAGCGAAATATTTATTGAAAAAGAAGAATATAATCCAGTTAGAAATGTAAAAAATCCAACAGAACCATATGTTCCAGCAAAATTACCAGATGGTAAAGTACAATGGGTAAGAAGACATAGCGCATATGAAAGAAATAATAATCAACATGAAACACCTATAATAAGAAATAGAAGTACAACTGAAATAAATACAGGAGTTTCTGTGAAAGATATAATTAAAAGATTTGATAAAGAAAAGGCAATATCGAGAATAATTCCATTTGAGAATCCTTCTACTCCTATAAGTAATAAAGTTAAATTATCAAATATAGTTATAGATACATCTAATATGAACGAAGAAAATAAGAAAGATGAAACATCGTTGCAAATAGTTAAAGAAGAGACACATGAACTTATTAAATCATCTGTACAAGAAAAAACTAATGAATTAAGTAATCAATCAAATAACGAATCAAATAACGAATCAAATAACGAATCAAATAACGATCAAAGTAACTATCAAAGTAACGAGCAAACTAACGAGCAAACTAGCGAATCAAATAACAAAAAAGTTGATGAAATAAGTAGTAATGTTGATAATGACTCACATAACAAAGAAGCTTCAGACGAAAAATCAAATATAACTAACACTTTATCAATAATTGGCACACTAAACTCATTTAGAAAACCAATTCCACCTTATTTATTTAAAATGAAAAATAAATGAAATTGAGATTTAAATATAAAAATATCTTTAAATAGTAATTATGCAAATGATTGAAAATGATATAGATTTTTATCGTTCCGAACAAGAACATATAAAAAACTGTTTAAAATATATAGTTCCACCAAAGAAAATAGTAGATTCAGAAGGTAAATTATCAAAATTTAATGACGTTACTGTAAGTACAACAACAGTTATTGCATTAACAAATTTAAAAATTGATCTTGATAGATTCTTTCAATTAGTTCCAATAACAGATCACACTCCATTAGAGAAGAAACGTGGTAGAAAACCTTGTTTTAATAGAGAAGGACCAGAAGCGCAAATTCCTTTTGGTTCAATTCTTTTAGCGCAAAAAAGACGTGATTTTAGGGGATCTTACATGAAGGGAAAAACTAAGAAATCTCAAACATATTTCTTACATAGTGTAACTGTTGTATTATCATTAAATAATAATAAAATCGTAAATATAAAAGTATCAAGTAATGGTAAATTTCAAATCACAGGATGCAAATCAAGCGAACATTATACTCAAACTATAATTGCATTGTTTAACGTATTAAGACAGATAGAATTAATGACAGGAGAAAGAGTCTATAGTTTCCAAAAAATAGATGAAGAAACGTCAATAGATAAACTTCATGTTGTATTTAATACAGTTATGCAAAATATGGATTTTCATATTGGATTTGCAATATGCAGAGTAAAATTAGATACATTTATAAACAATCACACAGATTTTACAAGTATATTTGAAGGGTCAATAGGTACAGGAGTAAATATAAAAGTTCCATCTGAAAGTGATAGTTATGATACTTTAATGTCTATATCATATGATCCATTAGATAAATCATGTTTCTTAAAGTCTGAAGAAATAAAAGTCAATCAATTAGAAGTTCCATTTTCAAGATATTCAAAATTTCTTGAAGATAAAGAAAAGAAAAAAGATATAAAGAAAAAGAAACATCATACATTTCTTGTTTTTGCAAGTGGAAGTGTTATTATGAGTTCAAGGGGACCTGACATGGAAAGAGTTTTCTATAAATTAATAGAAACGTTATTAAAACATAGATCTCAATTCGAAGATAAAAATAATAAGTCATCGTTTTATATAGAATAAATTACATTACCAAATTTGTAATGTAATTAACGATAAAGTATAATTTCTTTTGTATTAGTATAATTAGGATTTTGCGGAAAAATAGTTGAAGGAACAAAAGCAAATGTTAAATCTACAGGTTCGTCAACTTGTACTGATTTATATTGAACAGTTTTCATTGGAACAACTCCACAAATATTTGATCTAATTTGTGGTGTAGAACTCAATGGCTGATTAACCCACCATCTATACATCATAGGATTTACTGAATCATATGTAACATTAGTATATTTAATACCAGAAAATTCACCTAAACTTTGATAACTCATTTTTAAAGATAAACCAATATTATATTTTTCTTATGAAAATTTCATTATCTTTAAAATGAACACATTCAAGTTCTAATGAAAAACATTTTATAAAAAAGTCAATCGAATTATCTTTAAAATTAGGTAAGTTATAAATTATTAAAAATCCCTTAGCTTTTAATAATCTAAAAGATATAATCATGTATTCAGTTAAGTTGATAGAATTATACATATAAGGAAAACAAATTAAATCAAATAATATAGTATTAACTTTATAAAAGTCTAACACATGATGGTTATTATAAAAGTTAATATTTTTATTATGAATAACTTTTAGTTTAAAAACAGATACAACATATAATAGGCTTTCTTTATTCAAAATATAATTGTTATATAATTTTAAATATTCTTCATGTGAAACATTTAGTGCTAAAATATTAACACTATTATTTTCTGGAATTATAATACTTTTCCAATATTCTATAATCATTCTTTACATAATGTAAAGAATTTAATTTTCTCTCCATTGATGATTACAATCTTTATTCATGCAAAAGATAAAAATTGTAGGTGGTTCATCTGCACGTCTTGTTTGTTTAGAGAAACTGTTAGTTTTAGATTGCTTACATTTTACACATGTATAAGCACCTTCAACAACTTTAACAGGATTTTTAATTTTCTCAATTTCTTTTAGCTCATTTTGTTCACATTCGTCAAACAAGTTTGATTCGTACATAGAAAATGTATATTCTATAGCATATTCTGGTTCCAGACGTTTGCAAGCCCATATAAAATTATAACATTTATAAACATATTCTTTTTCTGTACCAGCTAATTCCCAGAATTGTTCTTCATATTCTTCTGAGTTATTTATATACTTTTTCATGTATTTTGTCATATTTTCACGTAATTCTTCGTGAGAAAGTTCATCGCAATTCCATGAGATTTGTTTAAAAGGTTTTGGTTTATACGAATGTATTTCTTTTCTTGTTTTTTTCTTATAAATAGTTGAATCATCGTTATCACTTCCTTCATTGTCGGAAAAATCAAAAGTTAAGTCTTCTAATTCAGTCATTTTTATTTCCTTAATAAAAATCCTTAAATATTTCATTTTATAGTTTAAACGAGATTTAACTAAATAAAATGTCATTAGAACTTTCAAAGCAAACTATTTCAGTTCTTAAAACATTATATATAAAAGCTACAAATTTAAATTTGCTAGATAATGGAATTCCAAAGTCTTTATTTAACGATTTAATCATTAATGTTACGAAAAAAAAACACGATGATCTTAAATTAAATTACGAAAAAATAAGAAAAATTCAAACAGAAAAACAGGAAGTTTTTGATATATTATATGGAATTTCAACAGTTATATGGAATGTATTGGCTGATGGAAATAAAAATATCATGTATCCTGTTAGTAAAACTATAAATCTAAATCCTAACGGAAGTATAATTATCACAATGACAAGTTGTAAAAGACTTGATTTATTGAAAAGAACAATAAATAGTATGACTTATAATATAGAAGATATTGAATCTTTTGTAAAACAATGGTATGTTATTGACGATAATTCAACTAAAGAAGATAGAGAATACATATTAAATACATATCCATTTATTACATTAATTGAAAAGGATCAACAAGAAAAAGGCCATCCAAGAAGCATGAATATTATACATGAGTTAATAACAAAATCAGGTATTAAATATAATTTTCATGTAGAAGACGACTTCGAATTTTTTGTTCCAATCAAACTAGATCACATGATTAAGATATTAGAACATGACTCATCTCTTGGACAAGTTTTAGTAAATGCAAATTATAGCGAAGATCCGTTAGTAGGATCAACAATACTTGGATCAGTAATTAAATATGCAGATAGTATACGATATTTAGAACATAGATATTACACAGGAAAGCAATTAGAAAGCGAAAGCATGAAGTTACAAACTGCAAATTGTTTATATTGGCCACATTTTAGTTTCAGACCTTCATTAATTAGAAGTGAAATATATAATCGAGTTGGTACTTTTAATGAGAAAGCGCAACACTTTGAAATGGAATATGCACAACGATATATTAGTAAAGGATATAAATCTGCATTTTTAGATGGTTTATTCTGTACTCATATAGGAAGAAGAACATATGAACGTAATACAGAAAAATTGAATGCATATGATTTAAATCAGGAATCGCAATTCGGTGAAAAAATCAAAACACAAGACCAAACTAATAAAACGGAAAAATTACCAAATATTCAGGAAAGTACTGTTGATAAAACTATGTGGATAGATACATCAGTTATAAATTTAAAAAGACGTCCTGAGAGATTAGCAAAATTTGTAAAAGAAAATAATAATAATTTAATAAGCTTTAGAGTATTTGATGGAATAGATGGAAAAAATTTGAAACCTAATTTTAAACTGCAAAAACTATTTTCTACAGGAGATTTTTCTTATAGACGTGGTATAGTTGGATGTGCATTAAGTCATATAGCACTATGGAAAGAACTTGCAATGGATAATATATGTAATATGAGTCTTATATTTGAAGATGATGCAAAATTAGTTGATAATTTCAGTGGAAAGTGTCTAGATTTAATTACAACGTATAAAGATAAGTACGATTTAATGTTTTTACATTATTTACCTTGGCCGCAATATTATGATATAAATGATTTGGCAATTTTCAAAAAACCAAAAGCAGAAAAGTGGACAAAAGAAGAATGTATTAAAAGAAGCATGGGTGGAGCTACTGCATATATTTTAACTAAGAAAGGAGCAATAACATTATTAGAACATATTGATAAATATGGAGTGTACAATGGAATAGATTGGGTAATGTTTAAATGCGCAGATGAAATGAATATAATGTATTCAAGACCAATGTTGGTACATGCAGAATGTGTACAAACTGGACAAACATATGTGGACTCTGATATACAACGTGACTTTGATACTTGTGGATATAAGGATGATTGGACTAAAATGGAAATTAATGAATTAATGTCAAAATATAGTATAGGAGTTGCATGGGGAGCTAAGAATGATAAATTTGGATTTTTAGATAATATAACAAATTCAAAGTCAAATAATATATTATTATATCCAGAATTTTCTTTTGATATTCAAGAAATTGATACAAATATTTGTGTATTCCCAAAAACACAAACTAAATTACCTATGAATAAAACATTTGTGTGGTATACAACTGATAAATATCTATTTACAGTTCCGCATCATATGGCTGATGATAAATTTTTATCAGAACATACACTAGGAAATCATATGTTGAATAGGGTAAACATAATTTAAGGAAACCTCTTTCGTTAAGAAGTTTCAATTTATAAATAGGTTGCTATTATTCTTTTTTTTATTTCTTTTGCATCTTGCATCAATCTATCAGTACAATGTTCGCAATATTCAGATTCAACAGGAATCCAAGAATCACAACATTGACATTGTTCATATCCAATATCATACGCATATTCAAATCCTTTTGATAATTTATATGCAAAAAGACTATAAGAATTTAGAAATGGTTTTGGTAATAAAGATTTTCTATAAATAATTTTATCATAATCATTTCCAATATAATTTGTAGCAGTATCGTATTTAATTTTTACTGCAAGAATAAACTTTTGTCCATATGAAACAGGATTCATTTGAACTTCATATTCGTGATCAAACAGTACAGCAGATCCTTTTATTGATGGTAATTCTAAATGTCTAGGGGAAAACCATATATTTTCACCTCCAATAAATCTATTTGAATTTAAGCTTGAATTATTAGTTACACTATTATTCAAAAATATATAGAGAGTTAGAAAACTAACATTACCATATTTATCATATATTGTTTCCAATTTAGATTTTGGCGAACTATTGACTTCTAATACAGACCAATCGTTATCTTGCACTTGTATAACATTTAATCCTTTATAAGTCTTTGGTATAAAATCATTAATTTGTTGTGTAACGTGAGAGATAGTTTCTTGAGTATTTTCTATTTGTTGTTTATAAGACTTAACAAGTATAGAACAAATATTTGAATCTAAAACATCTTGATCAAATGACCAATGTAATTTTTGAGATTTTTTCGTAACTTTTTGCGGAGAATAATAATCTGCTGGAATACAAGAGTTAATAGTGTAATTGCAGTTATGAGAATAAGAATTATTTAACATTTTAATTGTGTTAATCCTTTATTAGTTATATTTCTTTACAAAATTGTAAAAAAATCAATTTATAAAGTTCTTGCGAATATATTAATTCTATGCAAATATTGTTCATAATTATTTCTAATTTTATCAATATAAGAAGTAAGTTTTTTCAACGGAACTTCATTAATTTCTAATGAGTCTTTATAAAAATAAGTTTGTATAGTTTTAAGACTTTCTTCTAAAGAATGTGTATATTGAGTATTTATTAATTCCTTATATAATGGAGAATTCTTACCAAGTAATAATCTAGTTGCATTATCAATATCATATTCATCTACAATTTTCTTATGAAGCCAGTCTGTACCAGATGCAATTAACCAAGCATAAGCTTTAATTAGTTTGTTTTCAATATTAAGTTCTTTACCTAAAATAGAAATTTCAGGTTTATTTAATTCATTTTTATTTCTTAAAATTATTTCATTATTGTCAAAATTAATAATAGGTGTTCTTGATTTAATATTTTTATTTTGAATAGTTTCGTATTTTTCAATTACTAAAAAATATAAATAAGATTGTAGATATTGTCTTATTTTAAAATAAGCTCCTAAATTAAAATAACTGATATATTTGTCATCATCATTTTCAGTATCATCTTTATATACAATATTATTTTTAACTAATGGTTTAATGATATTTATTAATTCAGGATTTACGTGTTTTAAAAATTCTTGTTGAATATATCCATTAGTATAAATACTTTCAGGTTTATTGAATAACTCAGGTACTTCACTAAAAGAGAAAAATGATCTTCCTTCATTTGGAAATTGTTTCATATAAACTTTTATATCATTTAATCTTTCGTAAGGTAATATATTTGTAAATATATGATCAATTAATGTTGCATTAATTACTGGATTTCCAATAATACCAGCATTTAAATTTTCCATAGATATTTCAAAACTTTCAGGTCTTATTCCATAAGTAGCATATTTTGGTATCCAAATTTCATTATTTTTGCATCCTTCTATAATTTTTGATAATGCACCCATATTTCCTTGTTCATCTCTGCAATTTCCAATTGAACTTTGCGGTAAAATAAGAAATTCCAGATAAACACATAAAATGTACATGAATTCTTCAAATAAATTAGCAATTTCGCTTAAAAGAGTTAAATTTAATTTATATTGTTTTTGAATTATTTGTTTTGGTTTCAAAAGTATATCACAAAGTTGTTGTTTTGTCATTTTCTTTACATTTTCAATACTATATTGCGGAAGATAGTTTTGATATTTTATAAAATGTTTAACATAAAATTCAACATCTTTATCATTACATTTTCCGTCTAAATAATAAGACTTATCACCGTTAGTTATTGGTGGTGGTAATATTGGATCTATTAAGTTCAAACGTTCAAATGCATCTACTAAATTTTGTCTACGTTTAATAAGAGTAGGTTTTTTAGCAATACGTTGTTCTTGCACAGGTTGTACTTGCGGAATATTTTCTCTTATAAACTCATTAACTTCTCTATATGCTAATTGTTGTTCTCTTTCATTTGGTTGATCGAATATACCTCTAATTTGTCCAGCATCTATGTTTGCTTGTCTAATTGCGTTAACTTCTTTTCCAAGAATTTCTTTGCAGAGATCTTGTTTTGTCATGTCATTTGCACGTTTTATGTCTCTAAATTGCGGGAATAAATCAAGATGTGAACGAATATATTCAATAATATCAGGTTTTTCATGATTTATACAATTTTTAACATTAAATTGCGGATTTCCTTGTTGTTGGATAGCTTCATCAACAACCATAGCAACAGCACCTTGGACTATATTTTGTGGAGCCATTGGGTAATAAACGACTAAATTGCAATAATCTTTTTTGACGAGACTACGCATGTAAGTTTTATTGTATTTTTTAGGATCCAGTTTATAATATTGTACAATAGCTGCATGATTTTCTATAACATAATCTCTTAATTCAACTACGCTAAAATCTTCGCATTTTTTTCCTGTTTTTTGATTGAGTTCAAAAGGCGCATCTTTCAAAGTATCCATAGGATTTTTAAATTCTTTTGCATCTTTTGTAGCCATTTATTATAAAAGTAATAAAATGGTTTTAAATTATTAAAAAAATATTATACTAATAAATGAAAAACTTTTACTATTGTTTAATTTTTTTTGGGATTTTGATATTTTTAATATCGAACAGAAAAAAATCACATGAGACTTATGATAGTAATATATATAGAACTCTAAATATGAACATGGATGACATAGATTGTTTATATAAGTGCAAAGATGATTCCGCATGTTTACAAGAGTGTATGTTTTCTTAATAGTAAAATTAAGAAAAATTAACGAGATTCTAATGCTAAAATTCTATTAGATAGCATGCTTAACATTTGTTCAAGGCCATCTACTTTAGATTTTAAAGAATTATTTTCAGATTGAAGATCTTGTATTAATAAATTTTGATATTCAATGGTATCATTTTGAATTTTTGATGATATTTCAAAAGCTTGTTTTTGTGTTTCAACTTTATTATTTAACTCTGCAATTCTATTTTTATGAGAAATTATAATATTATTCTGTTCTTGTATTGCTTTAATGGATGTAGCCAAAATTGCTGTACTATCTAATCCTCTATATCGTGGAATCATTTTAGGATCAATTTGTGGGTTTCCATTTGAATCTAAAATTGGAATTCCTTGATTGTCTCTAATTAATTCATATTCATATTTTTTACCATCTACTGCTTCTGGAATAACTAGTTCAACATCTTGCGCAATAAAACCCAAGCGTGTATTATGAATATCATTATTAAAATTATATGTAACTGGATTTAATTTTAATACTTTTTCAAGACTACCTTCAGATAAAGATATTATATTAGTTTTAAGTCTTTTATCGGACGCATTTATAACTTTACCAGTAGCATCTGTGCCAAGTGTACCATAACTCGTTAAACCGCCAAAAACTATTTCTTTATTTGATCTTACAGTCAAAGGAGTACCTGCTACTCCTGCAAATTGTATTGTAAACTGATTACTTCCGCTCCCATCAGCAAAATGACCGTATTGAAGAAAACAAGAATTTGATGTACTAGTATTTTTTCCTAATCCAATCCAAGGTCCATAAAAATTTGAACTTCCAACTAAATTAGGCATAAATAATCCTAATAAAGTTTGCCAATTATTAGATGTACTTTGAATATCTAGTAGATAATTAGGAGAATTATTTCCTATAGCTACATTACCAGATGAATTAATAAATAAAGAAGGTGATGTAGCAGCACTTCCGCCAACCATAAACTTATGAGAATGAGCTTGATAATTCATAATTGACCATACTACACTTGGTTGTAAACATGTAAGTATACCTCCTAGTGTTGAATTCCATCCTAAACCAACTGCTCCCCCTACAGTATTTCCTGCTTGTCCGAAAACAGCATAAGTATTATCCCAAGAAGTAATTCCTCCTGGTGTTATAGAATTTGTAGCATTTCCCATTGCTACACTAAACAAACCTGCAGGACTACTTGTTCCTATACCAACATTACCAGCTGCACTAATTCTCATACGTTCTGTATTATTTGCAGCAAATAACATAGAAGCATTTGCTTGATTATAAACTAATACGTTACCTGATGCATCTTGACCAAATACTGCACCAACAGACTGATTTGATGCATTAATGACTTTTAAATATGTTGCAGTAGATGTCGTACTTGGTTCAGATAATAACATTCTAATATTTGAACCACTTGGTTGGACATTAAAACCAAAATTACCATTCATATTGTAAAATTTAAGCGAACCTAAAATATTTGAATTAATAGCAGTACCTGTTGGAGTTGTTGTTGCTGTAAAATTAATTGGATCAATCAATGTAATTTCTAAACCATAACCAGAAATCATAAAATCAAACTTATAATAACCATAAGCTGTAACATAAAGAGAATAAGTATTATTTGTTTCTTGATAAAGTACAAAATTTACTTGAGCCGCAATACTTGTATTAAAACATGTTAAAGATCCATTTACTGCTACTGAATCTCTTGTAGCAACCATAAAATCAACACTACTTACAAGAGTTGTTTGGAAACCACCAACAGTACCTTGAATATATACAGCTCCTCCATTACTAGAAGATCCCATAACTCCTAAAGTAGCTATTTTAATATAATTTGCGACTGCATAATAGTTTGAAGGGGTAATAATAGTTGAACTCCAATTAAATTGTTGAAAGTTAGTTGCATTAATAGAACCATTTACTGATAGTTTATAACTTGGACTAGCTGTATTCAATCCAATATTTGCACCAGTAAATAATAAGTTACCAGTAGTTTGTCTCCAATTAGTATTACCAACAGTATTTTCTATTTGAAAATAAAAATTACCACTACTATCATCTCCTCTAAAACAATAATTTGTACTAGTACTTTGTAAACAACGTATACCTTTTGTCATAATAATTCCATTAACATCTAATAAAGAACCTGAAAGTGGAGAACTAGTTCCAATTCCTACACGACCATCTCCTTGAATTCTCATTACTTCAGTACTTGTAGTTGCACTAGTTCCAGCATAAAATACATGATTTGCAGCAGTAGTAGAAACTTGATATCTTAACGTTGCTCCATTTATACCAAATCCATAAAATTGATGATCATTTGCAGTATCTTCATAAAGAACAATTTTTCTATTTGCAATAGAATTACCAATTTGTATCGGAGCGTTAGGATTAGTTCTACCAATACCTAAATATCCTGTACTGCTAAATGTAAAAGACTCAACAAGACCAGCTTGAGACCATCCTGATGCCCAAAATAAACCCAAACGTGGATTATTTCGTTTTGATATAATCCAAGCACCTTCATCATCACCAATACTTACTGATGCTCCAGTAGATGTAGGACCACGGCGTTTAATATATGCAAATCCATTTACATCTAAGCTGGCTTCAGGTCCAGTAATACCAATACCAACATATCCAGATCTAGTAATTCTCATTCTTTCTAAAGGATTTCCGCTAGTATCATTTGTTTGAAAACGTATGATTGATCCACCATTTAAAGTATCATTCAAACCACCAGCTACAATATCTAATACACGTTGATATGTTATTCCAGACCAGCCAGTTGTATCATATAAAAAGTTAATATAACCTGAATCATTACTTGATGGATAAGAAATATCAGCAGTTGGGTTATGTCTATACATGGATAAACGCGCTAAACCTTGTGATGATGAACCAATATTAACATATCCAGTAGGACTAATTGTTAATTTAGTGCTAGTTGAATCTGAAATTGCATAATGAGATGAATTAGAAGGTAATGTAGTATACCAAGTATTATTAGGTTTCTTAAAAATAATACCTTGTTCAGAAGTATTATCACCTTCAAATAAACCACGAGAAGCACTTCCTGATTTATAAGCATGAATTAATTCAGTAGGTCCAGTATTTTGAATACCAAGCATTCCTCCGATATATGTAATAGATGATCCTTGAACTTGTCCTTGTATAGCGCGAACAGAAAAGTCAACAAGACCATTTTCATCTTCACAAACTATAGGATACATATTATCTGATCCAGCATCATTATTATATTGTCCTATATATAATTTTACTGCACCTGTATTTCCCGTACCACCTAAATTATAGGTTGAATTAACATAACCCATAAGCGATACTTGTTTTATACATTGATTAGCAAACCATGCAGAAGCCCAAGGAGCAGAATTAGATCCAAACATAACATAATCAGTATTATCGGATTTTGCAACGTTAAATAAACCTGTAGGACTACTTGTTCCAATACCAACAGCACCTCCAGTTATACTTATACCGGATGATGTAGCATCTTGTAAACGTAAAATACCTGCATCATTACGCAAAGTTAATGTACTTGGCCCGCCATCTCCTACTCTAGTAGTAGAATTATGAAAAAGAGCTCCTACAGGTCCTGAAGTATTTCTGAAAATAAGTCCAGCATAAGTATCACCAGTTGAATCATTTTTTATAGATTGTACAAGAGATCCTGTATTATATATCATAAATTTATCAGAAGATGTACCTGTTCCAATTGCAATATTTCCATTGTTATCTATTCTCATGCGCTCGATGCCTGTTGTACTAAAAACTAATGGACTTCCTTGTATAAGTGTTTGCAAACGAGTAGCTCCATCAGTAGATATTGTATCTATATAACCTGTAGAACCCCATAATCCAAAACGTAATGCTGGATTGGTAGAATTTTTAGTTAATTTATCTGTATCCATGATTACTACTTGTTTATTATCTGTTGATTGGTAAAATGGTGTTATTACTATTCCTGTTGTTGAACTTCCTTCATTATATCCTGTTCCAGATAATCTAATGGCATGAGTTCCAGAAGATTGAGTTGTTATAGAAAGATAAGATAGTGGATTTGTATTATTAACTCCTATATAACCAGAAGGACTAAATCTAATTCGTTCAATTGTAGGAAATGTATAAAATATATGAGACCCATTAGAACCAGTACTAGAAACATATTCAATAGCTCCACCATTTAAAGTTCGAGTACTTCCGGAAACTACAATTCTTGTATTACGATCTCCATCTACATAATCAGTACCAATAACAGAATAAGAACCTGTATTTCCTGCTATATTTAAAAGAGATGAACTTTTTACAGTAAAATAACCAACTGGAGATGTAGTTCCTAATCCTAAAGATCCATTACTTGCTAATCTCATTGTTTCAGTACCATTATTTACAAAACCAATTGTATCTTGAGATGGTCTATATAAACCAACATTAGTGTCGCCTGCCCAAGAGAACGAAGGATTTGATACAGAATCACTTGATGATCCTAAAAATTGTCCTAAAACACTAATATTTGTTCCTGTTAAATTTGTAGTATTGATGTTAGCAGTTGATAAGATATTATTATTAAATGTTAAATTTGATTCTGCATTGGCACTATTATTGCTTGTTGAAGTTAATATATAACCAGTTCCCCAGTTTGTTATTGTAGTAAAACCTGGACCTGTTGGACCAGTATATCCAGTATAGCCGGTATATCCTGTATATCCAGTGTAGCCGGTGTATCCTGTATATCCTGTATATCCAGTGTAGCCGGTGTATCCTGTATAACCGGTGTATCCTGTATATCCGGTGTATCCAGTGTAGCCAGTGTAGCCGGTCGATCCTGTAGATCCTTGTGGACCAATAGCACCAGTAGGTCCAGCAATATTTGCTAAAAGAGTAGTATGAACATGAGAAACAGTATTTTCTCTAAAATAAATTGTTGCATTTCTATTAGATCCAATTATTTCTAATGTTAATGTAATTAATATTCTTTTTGTAATATCTGGTAGAGTTATTGCGTTAACATATAAACTATTTGTGTATATATTATTTGTTTGATCAATTTGAGTAGAATTTGATGCAGAACCAGTAGAAATATTTACTCTATTACTAGTTCCATCTTGATCTACATAAGATACAGAATACCAATAATTAACTCCTGTATTATTAGATATTGCGTATAAATTCATGTCCCATAGTCCACTTAATATAACATTTGAATTAAGATTACCAGTCGCACTTAAAAATGACCCTATATCTATAGTTGTATTAGATAAATTACCTGATTGTATTGTAGTTTGAGTCGTTTGAATTGGTGTTGTAATTAAAGATCCATTAATAGAATTACCTGTATACAATCCACCTATGGTATCCATAAATAAAGTTAATCCACCAGAAACTCCATTTGTTCCTGGTTCTCCCTGTGGTCCTTGTGGTCCAGTAACACCTTGCGATCCAGTTAATGAAGCTCCTTGTGGACCTGTTAATGAAGCTCCCTGCGGTCCAGTATAACCAGTATATCCAGTAGGACCTTGAGCCCCAGTTAATGATTCTCCCTGTGGACCTATTTCACCTGTAGAACCTTGTGGACCAGTAACACCTTGAGCTCCAGTTAACGAAGCTCCTTGTGGACCTGTTAACGAAGATCCTTGTGGTCCTGTAAATCCAGTAGGACCTTGTGGTCCAGTTAATGAAGATCCTTGTGGTCCTTGGGCTCCAGCAAATCCTTGAGCTCCAGTAGGGCCGGTATAACCGGTATAGCCCGTATATCCTGTAACTCCTTGAGCTCCTTGAGCTCCAGTTAAGGATTCTCCTTGTGGACCTTGTGGTCCAGTATAGCCTGTAGTTCCTTGCGGACCAATATCTCCAGTTGGACCTACTTCTCCTATATAACCTTGTGGTCCCTGTGCGCCAGTGTAACCAGTATATCCGGTATATCCGGTATAACCAGTGTAGCCGGTATATCCAGTGTAGCCGGTTGGTCCTATTACTCCTTGATTTCCTTGTGATCCGGTTGGTCCAACGATTTGAGCTTCATCTGTAATATCACCTGCATAATCATAACTATTGAGCGGACCAGTAGAACCAGCTCCAGTACCATCATAAACGAATAAATCTCCGCCAGTAATGAGAACAAATTCTCCAATATTAGAAGTAGAAGCATTAATATCCCATAAACCAGTGTAACTTTGAGTATTAGCGAATATAACGAAACCTTGTCCGCGTGGACCTTGTGGACCAGTATATCCTGTATATCCTGTGTATCCTGTGTATCCTGTGTAGCCTGTAGTTCCAGTTTCTCCTTGAATTCCTTGTGGACCAACAGGACCAATAATTCCTTGTGGTCCTATATTTCCTTGTGATCCCTGTGGACCAGTAAGTGAATCACCTTGTGGTCCTTGTGGTCCTGTGTATCCAGTATATCCTGTGTATCCTGTGTAACCAGTATATCCTGTTGAACCGGTATTTCCTTGTATACCTTGATTTCCTTGTGGACCTGTTGGACCTATTAATAAATTTTCATTTGTAATATCTCCAGCGTAATCATAACTATTTAGCGGACCAGTAGAACCAGCTCCAGTACCATCATAAACGAATAAATCTCCTCCAGTAATAAGAACAAATTCTCCAATATTAGAAGTCGAAGCATTAATATTCCATAAACCAGTGTAACTTTGGGTATTAGCAAATATAATGAAACCTTGACCACGTGGACCTACTGGTCCTGTATATCCAGTATATCCAGTAGTTCCAGTAGGTCCTTGTGAACCAGTAAGTGATGAACCTTGTGGTCCTGTGTATCCTGTTACTCCTTGCGGGCCCTGTGGACCTGTATATCCTGTATATCCAGTATATCCTATATAACCACGTAAACCTTGTGGTCCAGTAGGACCAATAATTTGAGTTTCGTCTGTTAAATCTCCAACATAATCATAACTATTGAGCGGACCAGTAGAACCAGCTCCAGTACCATCATAAACGAATAAATCTCCTCCAGTAATAAGAACAAATTCTCCAATATTAGAAGTAGAAGCATTAATATTCCATAATCCAGTGTAACTTTGAGTATTAGCAAATATAATGAAACCTTGTCCGCGTGGGCCTTGTGGGCCTGTGTATCCAGTGTATCCAGTGTATCCAGTGTATCCAGTGTATCCAGTGTATCCAGTGTAACCGGTATAACCAGTATATCCCGTGTAGCCTGTAGTTCCTGTCCAACCAACAGGACCTTGCGGGCCTTGACTTCCTTGAGATCCTACGTTTCCTTGTGGCCCTCTTAAACCTATTGGACCGGTATATCCAGTTGGCCCTTGATTTCCTATAGGTCCTATAAAACCTTGTGGACCTAATGGGCCTTGCGGGCCAATATTTCCTTGATTTCCCTGTGGACCTAATGAACCTTGTGCACCAGTTGGTCCAATGATTTGAGTTTCATCTGTTATATCACCAGCGTAAATCCAAGAATTAGTACAAGGATAAGGTCCTGTATTACCAGCTCCAGTTCCTGCGAAAAGGAATAAATCTCCACCAGTAATAAGAGCAAATTGTCCAATATTTTCATTAGTAGGATTTAAGGAACAGAGATCATTGAATGAGTTTACAGTACCGAATATTACAAATCCAGGACCTTGTGGACCTTGTGAACCAGTATTACCCTGAGAACCTTGATTTCCTTCAGGACCAGTGGGACCAGTATAGAATGATCCAGTAAAGCTATTTTTTACATGTAGATAATCAACTTCTAAAGAAGAAAGAATGACGTCATTTGCTCTGAAATTTGGGATTTGATTTATAGGTAGAACAAATGGTCTATATCTTTGCGAAATATCATTAGAATTGAAGTTATTCATTCTTTTAATATACTACATAAAAGAATCTTTTAAAGTAAGAATTTTGAAGGATAAAATAAATATTTTCTTGAATAGCGTTAAATGAAAATAATTTGCATGATATTGATGTTATTGGCTGGATTTTTTTGTATGAATATCGCAACATCGCAAAATTCAGATTATGACATGGTAGATTATTTGGTATCTCAATGGGTAAGTTACAAAGAAGAACAAGGTGAATATCCTTTACATGACGATGTTAAAACAAACATGTATTATATTGCAGGAGCAATAGGATTTGGATGTATAGTTTTAAGTTTATCAGGATCATGTTAAAAATATTTTCTTGATTAAAATAAAATGAATGAATTACATGTGTATTTATCTGGAATATTATTCCTATTAGTTTGTTATTATGTACTAACAAAAGACGAAACTTTTGACTATGCATTTGGTGCGCAAGATGATTATATTACAGATTGTACATCTGAATTATATGCAAATGGTAAGAGACCAATGGTTGTAACATTTTGTGGAGAATATCCAACACAAAACTGTATAGATTTGTGTATTGCACAAGATAAAAAGAAACGTTAGTCTAAACATAATCTTTGATATTATGTTTAATTTTCAGTAAAAAATTCCTCAATAGAATTAACTATTCTACATACTGTAGCTTCACTAAGAACGATTGCTTCAGCAAATGCTGAAGGACTTATGTCAAGGTTAATTTTTTTAAAATAATAATATATTAGTCCACTTGCAACTGACTGTGGATTACTAGCATTAAGTTCTGAACTTTTATTTTCAATTTTTTCATATAATTCAATAACTGCATTAATATGCTCATCTTTTATATCAAATTTTTTCATCATTTCAGGAATGAAATGTTTTGCAGTTATATGATTACTTAGTTTTGACTTTTGTTTATAATTGAGATGGAAGTATGTTAAACCTTTACTAATATTTTTTCTATTGATATTGAATCTAAGAGTAAGCTGATCTGGTGTTTGTGGGTCATTAATTTCTTTAAAAGCCTGGAAAACACATGCAAACATAATACCTTTTCTGAGATTACTTCTTTTAATTTCAGAACCAGTTACTTCAAAATAAAGTTCGTCCGCTTTATCAATAATACTAGCAGGAAAATTCATGCGTTCTAAATCTTTTCTAATTCCTTTTTCAGGATTTTTTCTATACTGAACTCTACTAGGATCAGAATAATGTTTATTATCTGTGTTTCCATAATATGTCCATTCTTGTTCTTGACTAATTTCATTATCAGAATCACTTGATTCTTTTTCTAATTTAGAGTTTTCAACAATTCTAGGAGCCATTGCAAGTTCAGCTTCAGCAAATAAATCATCTAATTCTTGTTGTTCTGAAGTTCTTGGATATGAAGCAGGTCTTGATAACTTTGCATCAGATCTCTTACATGAGCGCTTAACGTTTTTTGGTTTGACAATTTCGTCATCTAATTTTACTTCTTTAGACATGGTATTAAAAATGAAAGGAAAAATAAGATTAAATCAATTTATATGTTTAAAGATTTGCAAAATTTTAAATTTCAATTTCGTTTCAAAAACGTTTAAAATAAGAATTTCTAAACAAAATTGTAAATGGATACAGAACTCTTGCAAGATTTTGTTTTTGAACTTTATAATTTAATTATCAATGAACTTACTGAAGGCAAAGAAATTGATAAAATTAGATTACAAGAGTTGATCAATACTGCAAAAAATAATTTAATGGATTCTAAAGGTTATTTATTTAGAAAAACATTGAACAATTCATTATTAGTATTAGCGATGATTGTGAATATAACAACACAGTATGTAAGTGATAACTATACTAAGAGTGATGAAGAAATAGTTACTAAGTTATTAGAAAATATCAATGTGTCAATCGCTGATATTATAAATAATGAAAAAATTAAAACAAAACTATTCGAATCATTAAATATTAATTCACAAGATGAATATAATGTATATCTTTCAAATATTGTAAATCAACTTGTTACTGATTTTAAACAAAGAAAAGAAATCGAAGAAACTGAACGTAATCTTGAAAGAATGAACATTGACGAACAAGAAGAACAACCAGTACAACCAGTACAACCAGCAGAACAACCAGAACAACCAGAACAACCAGAACAAGCAGAACAAGTAATCGAAGAAGAACAACAAGACGAGCAAATGGAAGTAGATGAACAAATAATAGAACAACCTATTAGAGCTGAAGTTATTAGAGCTGAAGTTAATGGAGATGTTTATGAAATTGAGCCTCCTAAAATTCTAGGTTTTGGTAATGATTATGTTGTATATGATTTATTACAAGTTTCATTTTCAATATTAAATTTACTAGGAAACAAAGAATTATTTGAAGACGTAAAAGAACGTTCAAATGGTTTAAAATCAATTGATAACGCATTATCAAAGATTGAAAAACAATTAGAAGAACTTAAAACTATTGAAAGTACTAATAAAAAAGTTAATGGTGTTTTATTAACTAATATTGAATTATTAGACTCGTTAAATGAAACATTAGCTACAGCTGAAGTAGAATTACAAAAATTAAAACAAATTAGTAATAAAACATCAGCTATCTTTGATAATATAAAATTATTAGAAGAAACAATTCAAAAGTTAAAAACAACCGATATATTCAAGATTACTCAAAGAATTGAAAAGTCAGAAAGTCTCATAAGATTAAAAGATTGGTTCAATGATATTAGAGTTTTATTCATAGTTGAAGATATAGTAGATGATGAAAAGTTAACACAGAAAATGTCTGTTAAAGATTTTTTAAATAAAATGGATGAATGGTTACTACTTAAAAACGAACAATTTAAAACAATAAGCGATATTACTATTGGTCAAGAAAGATGTACTATAGTAAAAGTAGTTCAAGATGCTCAAGAAATACAAAATATTCCACTATTTTCTTTAGAAAGACATGTAATAATATTACAAGCTTCAGATGCATCGTTAACAGTTTACGAATATAATTATAAACCAACTGAAAATGGACTTGGTTCATATGGCCAATATAAACTATTAGGACAGTTAGACGATATGACCAATATAAAAGAAGATATCACAAAGTTTACTGAAACTTATTCAAGAAATAAAGAAATATTAAATACAATAATCAATAATGAGTATAAAATATATTTGCAAAATTCAGCTTCATCTAAGTTTCAAACTTTAGTAGATTTCGTTTACAATAAAAATACATATGCTAACATATATAATTTTAACAAAATTATGACGTTGGTTCAACCATTAGTATTAAATTCTGATGTAGATATTAATAAATTAGATATGATATTATTGTTAAAACCACATTGTATATCGACAGATACTGCTATAATATATAAATATGTTGGTAAAAATGTAGGTACAATAGGTTCATACAAACAATATATTTTACTTGACAAGATTGAATTGCCAGAAAAAGAGAAGATTATTTTTGGAAATATTTATAATAGATTAGCAGAGTTAAAATCAATTGAATATAAAGACTTTCAAAAAATATTTGCTCTAATTCAAAAAATTAAACAAATGGATGATAATAAACGTCGTAAATTTTTCGATAATAAAAAGTTAATAAAAATCATAAAACCACTTGAAAAGAAAATAACACCACCTAAAAATATACCAGGTTTGGAATCATTTGAAACTTTTAAATTAAACATAGAAAAAGAACGTAAATTGGAAGAAGAACGATATAATGAAATTACTTATGTTGATCAATATTCGAATTTTGCTTTATATATTTTAATGATAAGCTATTTATTAGATCAATCAATGCCAATAAATGATCCAAATTTAATAGTATTATTTTCAATGTTTAAAGAAGTAAGTACATCATTTGGACAAAAATTTGTTGATTTGCCATGTATTGATAGAATACGTTTTATTGAATATTTGTTGAATTTTTATAAATACAATGATGTTATTTCCCAAGATTTTAAATTCACTGTAGATATAGAAAACTTATTGAATAAATTTATAGAATATGAAAGAACCGAATATGGATTAGACTATTATTTTAATCCAGAAACAAAAGATATTAACTTAAAAGATATTTTATATAAGATGATAGCATCCGATTATAAACGTATGAGAAGAAAAGTATCTCAATCTAATAACAAGGAAGAAAATGTTAAGGTTATGAAAAACTATATAATAAAAACATTACAATTATATTATGGATGTAATAAATATAAACATAATGAAATATCAAAAGCAAATGAAGAAGCAACTGAATTATATAATAGAATATATACAGAACAATTAAATAAATACAGAGAAAATCAAGCAGAAATTATTGAACAAAGAGCAATTGAAAATACTAACGTTATACTTAAAAATGAGAAGACTAGACTTAGAAGCGAAAAACTAAAACAATATAAAGACGAAGGATTAACCAAAGAACAAATAAAAGAACGACATGGAGAATTGATTAAAGAAATAGATAATTTGTTAACTGAAAAACGCCAACAAGTATTAGACGAACAACGTTTAGTTGAACAAAATAAATATATAGATGGAGAATTGAAAAGAGAATCACAACTCATTGCTAAAAAAGCAAGAAAAGAATATATAGATAATAGAGTATATGATATAAACGAACAATGTGAACGTAATAATATCATATTTTTATATGGAACTTCTCAAATAACAAAACAAACTGCATGTCAAAAGTACAAATCTTTATTAGAACTTAGAAAAAGAAAGTTAGAGACTGAAGAATATACTAGAGTATGGAATATTGAAATTAATAAGCCAGATCCTTCTTTAAGCAGAGAAGAAAATGTTAATAGAGCAAAAAATATTGCAACTCAAGCTAAAAAAGATTTAGATTTTACAGCTATAAATGCAGATGTAAAAGAAAAATGTGATTTCTTTGAAAAAGAAGCTGAACAGTTATATAAAATAAATGATAGATTATTGACAGAAATAATTTCAAACTTAGAACAAGAACCAATCATATATCAATTAATCGGATTACATCAATGTAACCCAAATGAAGTTATTAGAAAATATTTACCAAATAATCCATTAGAACCTTTGATTAAAAAAGTTAGCGAAATGAAGATTGAACTTACAAGAGATAATACAGGTAAACAACCACTACTTGAATCAAAATTAGCAAAAACAAATAAAAATTCTTTAATATTTGTTAGAGACAAAAACATACAACGTGAACTAACTAGTCTAAAAGAGTTTGTTTCTAATGAAACTAATAGATTACAAATAACTTCGGCTTTAGGTGAATTAAGTAAAAATTATGCATATGGTGAAACACAAAATAATCCAGAAAGAAAACAAGAATTAATAAATAAAATTAGAAATTTATATCATGAGAGTGATCTTGCAAACTTTTTAATTACTTTCTTGAAATATTATGGTACTTTAACAGAAATTCCTAAATTTAATAAAATTACAGCTAGAGTAGGTCTTAATACAGTTAACTTTGGCAAATTAGCATTTACTCATGTATATGACTTACCTGAAAGTATACAAGCTGATACATATTATAATTTAGAACAATTAATGATCAAGAATGATTTTGAAAACACAAATGATGATGATGAAGTACGTTCTATAGTTCAATTATTATTAACAGAATTGGGTAAAAAGCATCCAAATATAACAGAAATACAAACATTAGTAAATTTCTTAAAAGTAAAAATTCCTGAATTAGTAGTGAATGATTATAGCATTGAAAAATTACAAAAACAATTTAAATTAATAGACACTTATTTAGTTAATCAAAAAATCTTAAATACTTCAAGATCTATAAAATTTAAATCAGATCCAATGCATAGTTCATTAATAATGAGAGAAAATAGACGAAGAAGAAAACAAGGATTAAACAAAGTAATAACTCCTGAAAATGGTATTAGTATTATGAAACAACAATTAATATTAAAATATAAATTGTCTGAATGGTTAAAAGGATCTTCTATAAGATATATAAGTATGATAAATAAAAATGATTCGCCAAATAATAATCCATTTTTTGGACCTAAGATCTATGATAATAAAATATTAAAATTGTATGCACCATCTATTACTTTTTGGAGCATGTACGTTGATCTTACATTAGAAGAAAGAATAAATATGTTCACATCACCAAATAGACAGTACTCTATTGGTATTATTGAAAATCTAGCAGGAATCACGCAAATTAAAGAATTTACTGATCAAGATTTCAAAAAAGAACATGAATATTTTACTGATATAACAAGTATATATGATATACGTAAACTTGATGGGATGGTTTTATCTCAATTATCAAAAAATATAGGTGAAGAAAAATACAATAATATTAGAAAATATTTTAAAAGAATATTAGATGAATCAATAAATGAATTATTGAAAGCGAATGGTAATAATATTGATAAATGTCATATAACATTTATTCAAAGTTTCTTAAATAATTTTGATAAGACTATTAATACATCTACTATAGATGATCATGTACATACTTTATCATTATTCTTATCATTAATTAATCAAGATAGTCCAATATTTGAAGTTTCAAAAACATTTCAAAAATTATTTTGTACTTTATCAATTGATACAATCGGAAGCATTAACTTTAATTTAAGAAATTTAGTTCCAGAAATCGTTTTAATACCTACCAATTCAAGACGTTTATTATTAGACAATCATGCAAAATATATAGAGAACATGAAGATATTTTTAAAGCAACAAATAACAGGAATAATCGACAATTCTTTGAGAAATATTTCTATTAAACCTATACTTATAGAAAAAGATTCAACATTTAGATTTGTAAATAATGAGGTAGATGATATTAATTTAATATTAAACCCAATATACTTCATTGCGAATAGAGTTACAGATGATAATAAAACAATACCAAGTTTAACTAGAATATCAGTTAATGATTTAAAACGTATACTAACTAACTTTAAAACAGAAGGAAATAGAGAAATTGCATTAAATGATAATATTTTTATGGATCTTGATATTAACGAAAAAGAAAGAATATTAAATGATTTAGAAAGAAATTATAGAGTATATTTAGATGATAACGAAAGATTACAAGATGTAATTAATATGACAATAAATACAATTGTTAATGATAACTTCAAAACAATATTAGAAATTGATAGTGTTAATAATTCAGAAACAGCTAAGCTTAGAAATATAATAACCCAATTCGCTAAAAATTATTCAATGGAAGATAGACAAGTTTTAGAAAAAATGAGAGAAAATTCTAATATAATATTTACAAATAAAGTAACAACATTATTGAAAGATTTTATAGAAAAATATCCATTATTCGTATCATATTATATTAAATTATATAGAGATTTGTTGTTAGAAAGAACTCCTAGAACTGAACAAGAGAAGAATGAAGCATTTTTAAGATTAATAAAAACACCTATATCAGAATTAACTAATCAAATGATTGCAAATAACAATATTAATTTAGAAGATTATATAAATGACTATGCTGATAATTCAAAACCAATAAAATATAGTGAAAAATATAAAAAAGATTTAGAAACTCCTGATATATTAACATACATAAGTAATATTATGAAAGTTGATCCTGAAATTATTAATTCACGTATAACTATAATTAAAAATAAATTAGATAGTATGATAATTGAAGGTAAAATTCCTTTACCAGATAAAAATAAACTATACGGATTACAATGTGATTATACTAAATGTAATAAACAACACAATTTTGATCCTAATAATCCAAGATTATTTGACCCACTTAGTCCTGATTCAGTATCATCTTATTTCTTAGACGGGGAAACAATCGTGAGAAAAGTATTTTGTTGTATAGATTGTTATAACAATTATATTCGCGAAAATCAACCACAAGAATTTACTGGAAATGCCAATAGAATTATTAATAACGATAAAATATTAGAAATATTTGATAATGTTTTATTAGAATTAGTAAAATCATTTGTAACAAAGCAGATAGATTTAGATTTAGAAGATGTATCTCAGCATATGAAATATTATAATTTAATGTATACTGATTCTAAAAATGATAAGCGTCTTCATGTAAGATCATTTCAATCATTAAAGACATTTTTATCTACATATAAGTCTATATCAGAAAAATTTATATCAGAAGAAAATACAAACAAAATAATAGAAGAAATAATGAATGAACGTTATTTACAATATAAAGAAAGTTTATTAAAGGATTTAATAGATAAAGATGAATATAAAAAATCACCGAATAAAAATATATTTTTAAATACTTTATATTTTAGAGCAAGAGACTTATTTAGAACATCAGAATTATTAAAATTTGTTATTGTAGCAAATATTGGATTATTCAATAATTCATTAGATAGAATAGTTATAGAAAATAATGCAACTTTGGTAAGAACATTTGTATCTGAAACATGCTATATAGATAATAATACATTAACTTCTATGATATATAATCAAATATCAAAAATTCCATCAATAAGATTTTCAGAAGATATTGTAAAATATATTATATCTAATAATCCTAAATGTTCTCTTAATAGTACAGATTTAGATGCTATTAAATTAATAAATTATATTGGAGATCTTTTTGAAATAGATATTGATATTTTTGACATACTAAGATCTGAATCTGAATTATATGTATGCAACTTAATTACTAAATATTTTAGAAATATAGTAACAAAACAAGTATTAAGAAAAAATCCAAGCTTTGTGAAAACAGAATTAGAAAATGAAGTTAGTCGTGTAATGAAAGAACAACAACCAGAAGTAAAATTAGTATCTAAAATCGTTGATATAATTGACTCATATTGTGTAAATGATGAAGATAGAATATCAATGAAAGAAGCAACAGATGTTGCAAAATTTTATTACTTTTGTAAACTAATAACAACTTCAATAAGAAATACAATATTAGATATTAAAAAGGCTGGTAAAAACTTTGCAGGTGCAAAACAATTATTAGGATTAGATATTGACAATGAAAGTTATTTTAAATTAATGAATCAAGAACAACATATTAAAATTAATTATAAATTAACAACTGCAATTTCAAAACTTATCTTAGAAAGAACTGATAACCCATTGTTAATATATATGAGCAGAAATGAAGATAAAATCGCATTATTAAAAAATATTGCAGATATATTTTCTGAACAATACTATATTCATTGTAAAAATTCGACAATATTATTAGAAGGCGATAAACCTTTACCTATGAACGTAGATAATGTTAAAACTACCAGTATTTGGAAGAGAAGATGTGGTGAAAATAAAGAAGAATTTAAAGCAAGACTTCAAAGATTGAAAGATAGACTAAAAGCTGCAGAACAACCTGCAGAACAACCAAGACAACGTCTTGGTATGATGAGAGTTCCAGTAAATAGAGCTAATCAACAAATTGCTTCAGGGGATCAAAATGATACAAATTATATAGATATTAGATTAAATAGAATTAATGAAGCAAGAAAAATAATGTATTTTAATGGAATGAAACAAGTAGCAAAGTATTTTAAAATTTTAGGACTAAACTTTTATAGTTTCTATTTAAATGATGATAATAAAACAAAGATTACAAATTTTGATTCGTTTGAATATAAAAATAATGAAGTTAGAGATATAGATATACAAGAAGAAACCTTAGAACTTGTAAGTGATATACAAGCACAAAATACTGCAGTAGATAAACCAGAAACAGAAAATTTAGAAGAAACAGATTTAGGAAGAATGAGAAATGAAATGCAACAATATTTTAGACAAAATGATGTTGCAGAAATGGATAATGATCAGCAACAATTTGTTTACGATAATGAGTTTATGCCAATAGATAATCAACAACATTTTGTTTACGATAATGAGTTCATGCCAATGGATAATCAACAACAATTCGTCTATGATAATGAGTTTATGCCAATGGATAATGAAGATACAGGAGAACAAATTTAATTATATATTACTTAATTTTGTATTAAGTAAATTAGTATTTAAAAATAAATAATACTCACTAAATGATTCCTGAAGATATAAATGAACGTTTATGTAATTTTATAAGAAAAAATGAACATACAAAAGATGAACTAATATTATTATGGCAATTTCTTAATAAAATTGATTTAATCAATAATAAAGAACCATTTGAAAATGATATTTGGGATTATTTATCAACAGGTATATATGTATTAAACGAAAGTAAAAGATTAATTAAAGATGAGTGTAATAATTCCACTTGAAATATTGAAAACAAATACAAAGGCAAAATATATAGTAAAAGACTTATATGTAGAACAAAAAACTCAACAAAAAGGTGCATTTAATATTACACAGTCATACAGACAAGGTCAAAAATCAGTAGAATGTTTTGATTCAGATGGAATCTTTGGTTATCTTCCATTTAGCTATACTTTTCATCATCTTAATACTTTTTGGACTTTACCGAATTGTAAAGATATCAGTATCAAATTTGAAGGTAAATTACTAGATAGACAAAAAGAAATTAGAGAAGAAACATTTGAGATACTAAATCGTACTCATAGCGTATTATTATGTCTTCATACAGGATTTGGAAAAACAATATATACATTATATTTAGCATCAAAAATCGGTAAAAAAACACTAGTTCTTTGTCATAGAAAAATTATTATGGATCAATGGGTAGCATCCGTTAAAAAATATTTACCTAATACTACAGTTGAACAATTAAAGTCTAACGTAAATCCTACTTCTGATATTGTAATATGCAATGTATTAACAATTGCAAAAATGCCAAGATCAACATATAAAGAGTATGGATTAGTTATAATAGATGAAGTACATACAATATGTACTGAACAGTTTTCTAAAAGTTTAACAATGTTATGCCCAGATTATTTGATAGGATTAAGTGCAACACCATTTAGAACTGACGGAATGGATAGAATACTTGAATTATATATTGGTCCAGAAATAATTACAAGAAAAATGTGGAGACTATTTAATTTTTATAGAGTACATACAGGATTTGTACCAGATGTAAAACGACAAGTTGATGGCACTTTAGATTGGAATTCTGTATTAGAATCACAAGCAACAAGTTCAGAACGTAATACATTAATAGTTAATTTAGTAAGATTTTTCTGTAATAGAGTTATTTTAGTACTTGTAAAACGTAAAGATCATGCTATAACATTAAAGAATGAATTAATAGAAAAAGGAGTTGATACAGATGTTTTTTTCGGAACAGCTAAAACTGCAAATTATAAGTGCAGAGTCTTAATTGCAACTTATTCTAAAGGTGGCGTTGGTTTTGATCATCCAGAATTAGATATGCTTATTACAGCAGCAGATGTAGAAGAAAATTTTATGCAATATTTAGGACGTATATTTAGAAAAGATAATACAACTCCAATTTATTTAGATTTGATTGATAAACTATCTACAATTTCAAGACATTCCACAACAAGAAATAATATATGCAGAGAAATAGGTGGAACAATGTATGATTTTAATAAGGTTTTTCCAGATTTTAATTTATTTTCAGATATGATAAATAGACATTTATAATTTTCATAATTTTACCTATTATGAAAATTGATTTTTAAATAAAAACAATATATTAATTAAAATGAGTTTAGATAGTATTGAAAATATACTCGCAAAACTTAATAATGAATTATCTAAACGTGTATTATTCGTTTCTAATGATGAAATAAGAAAAACTAATAGTTTAGATATTCGTGGATTAATATCAACATTATTCGCACTAAAAGTTTTACACGATACTTATGGTTTGGAATGTCATCCAGCAGATTTTATATTGGAATATAATCCTAATGATAAACAAATATATTCATTTCTATTCAATTCTAATCAATTTGGTAAGCTAAATGATATATTATTACCTTCGTTTGAATCTGGAAAAATTAAACTTAAATTTATAGATGAAACGTTTGCTATGGTTAATAACGAACTTTACTTTCCACAAACTAATAAAGATATTAGACACTCTATTCTTGAAATATTTAGAATATTTTTACATACAGATCCTACAAATGAAAATATTGTCACATCTTTTTTACCACAGGATGCAATTAGTGCTATCAAATTAATGAAAGATAAATATATATACGAATACATAGTAATAGATCAACAACCAACATTAGATAATATAGTTATTAAAATATATGACTTATTGGGTTCTATTAACAAAATAGAACGTGGATTTTTTATTTCACAAAATGACGAAAAAGTTCTTCAAACTATTAATACGCAAAGTATAATTATCAAAGGTATAATAGGTACTAATGAACAATATGAGACAGATAAAAAAATAGATATAGATTATTGTTTAATAGAAAAATCTGCTAAAATATATGAGACTAATTCTATTACTAATATAATTAACGATATTATTATGAAATTACCTTATAATTTAGAAGACTATACTAAATTGTCAAATTCTTTTTATTGGTATATAAGATATTTATCACATGATCATAAGAATTTTATTCCTGAATATAAATTAAATAAGTTTTGGATATTATTAAAACAATATATCAATCATGTAAGACTAATTACTAATTTTAAATTAAATAATGATATGATTATTGAGTCTAAATATAATATTAATTCTATTAATAAGATAGATGTACATGATATTAAAACATTAAATCAAATATCTCTCCTAGTCGTTTCTGCAAAAGATAGATTATCAAATTTATTGCATAAATCTTTATTTACATATAGTAAAGATCCACAAGTAAAAAACGATCAAAAACAAAAAATCAATTCGTTAATAAATTTTCCATTTGCAAACGATTTGGAGTTTTATAATAATTGTTCTCAAGTTTATACTTTAGGAAATTATTCAACTGGTAGAAGTAAAGCAAGAGTAAATGACCTTACTCAATTAGGAATATTTGAAAGTTATAAAAATAAAAATATAAAATATTTAGATTTCGGGGCAGGAACCGGCGAAAACGCTTTTGCTATTGCAAAACATATGCGTCTAAAAATTGGTGATACATTTGCATGTGATGTTAAGTCATGGTTCGGTAACGATAGAATGTCTGAATTTCAAAATTCTCTAAATTCAATGGAAAAAAAATTGTTAACATTGAATTTTTTAACAACTAATATTTTACCTTATAGTGATAAAACTATAGATTTTATAACATGTTTTCAAGTATTGCATCATTTAGAATATATTGATTTCGCTATTAAGGAATTTAATAGAATACTCAAAGTCGGAGGAAGAATATTAGTTAGAGAACATAATTGCCAAAATATAACAGACAAAATGCTAATTGATGTAGAACATAGTTTATTTGAATTAGGAAAAAATACAAACATTAATATTGAAAAAAGTTTAGAATATATACAATCATATTATGGAAATTATATGTCACGAAAAGATTTAATAGAAAAATTTACTAATAATGGTTTTAGTATAGATACAACTTTAAATTATAATCTTAGAAATGATGTAACAAATATAACAGAAGAGAAAGATTTTCTTTATAAATATTGTATAGAAGATAAAGGTGAAACTAAATTTTATTACTTAGCTTTTATTAAAAAATAAAAGAATAAACCATAATTTAAATACTTAATACTTATTAAGTATAATGCGAAGATTATTTTCAACGTCATCACATGACTTTACTAAAAGTATTAAAAAACATTGGTATAATCATATAGTTCCAGATAATGCTTTGAAGAGTAAAATAACACATGACGCAATATTGAGTGATAAATTTGGAAGATATCACAACTATTTGAGAATATCATTAACAGAAAAATGCAACATGAATTGTAGATATTGTGTCTATGATCAAGATATAAAATATACCGCAAAAGACAAATTATTGTCAGAAGACGAGATGTTACGCATGACTAGACTATTTGTAAAAGCTGGCGTTACAAAAATTCGTTTAACAGGAGGAGAACCAACAATATATAAAGGATTATCAAAATTTATTTATGAAATTGGATCAATGGATGAAATTAAGACACTTGCAATGACAACAAATGGTTCTGTACTATATAAAAAATTGAATGAATATCATAAAAATGGATTAACGAATTTAAATATTTCACTCGACACATTTGATGCTAAAAAAGCAGAGTATGTTACTAGAACAAAGTTTCATAAGAATGTACTAAGAAGTATAGAAGATGCATTATCAATTGGATATAATCCATTAAAAATAAATTGCGTTGTGATGAGAGGAATAAATGATGATGAGATTGAAAATTTTGTAGAATATGTTAGAGACAAACCTATAAATGTTAGATTTATAGAATTTTTTTCAATAGGAAGTAATGGTTGGACCAAAGATAAAACATTTTCATTTAAAGAAATGGTCGATAAAATAGAAAAAAAATTTGGTCCACTAAAACGATTAGATGACCATTATACTGAAACAGCTAAAAATTATTCACTAGATGGATTTATGGGTACAATAAGTTTTATAACAAGTGTTACTACTCCATTTTGCGGATCATGTAATAGAATAAGACTTTTATCAAGCGGAGATTTTAGAAGATGTTTGCATGATGATAACATGTTAAATATGAAGGAATTAATAAAACGTGGATATAATGATGATTTTTTATTAGAAGCAATAAGTATGCACTTAAAAAATAAGAAAAAGGCTCATGGAGGAATGGATTTCATAAGTAAAATGATGAAAGACGGAATTGAAATGATTAAAATTGGAGGATAAAGTTTAACTTTATTTCTTTATAAAGTTATTATAAATGCATAAACGTTATGCAAGACAAGAAAAAATCCTAGACATGGAGAAACTAAATAATTCTCATGTACTCATTGCTGGTTGCGGTGGGTTAGGTAATATAGTTAGTTTATATTTATGTGCAGCAGGAGTTCATACTATAACTTTAGCTGATTTTGATAAAATAGATTATACAAATTTAAATAGACAAATTGCGTTTAGAGAAAAAGATATTGGAAAACAAAAAATTGATATATTGAAAGATATTTTAATAGAAAGAAACTCAAATTGCAATATATTTTTAATATATAACGATATAGATACTATAGAAGATTTTTCTCAATATGATTTAATAATAGATTGTTTAGATAATTCATATTCAAAAATAAAATTACATTCAAAATGTAAACAAAACAATAAAACAAGTATATTTGGAAGTGTGATTAGAAATTATGGTCAAGTTTGTTTACTTAAAAATAGTTGTATAAATTGTGCGATACCTGATCTAATAACTACTTCTGATTCATGCGAACTATTTGGAGTATATGGTCCTATGGTTGGTATTATAGGTAGTTATCAGTGTTATATAGCATTAAAATATTTATCTGGATATGATGTTGAAGAAAAATTAATAAATATTTCTGATTTAGATTTTTATGAAATATTATTGGAAAAATGTAATCATGTTGAAAATAATATAGAAGAAATAGAAATAGAATATGAAACAATAATTAACGAACTTAATTATCAAATATTTGATATAAGAGAATATATAAATGAAGAAGAATATTTAATGAATCATGTATTCAACGAAAAAGATTTAATATCATCTTATAATATTTATGTTTTGTGCGATACAGGTCAAGAATCAATATTGAAGGCAATAGAACTAAATTCAAAAGGATATAAAGCAAAAAGTATAAAAGGTGGAATAAAACGTATTTTTAACGTTTAAAAGAAGATTTTATTTATAAAATGTATTTTGATCACGCAGGATCACCTTTTATAGATAATGACAAATTTATAAATGATACAATTAAAATTACAGTAGGAAAAACATTGCAAAATCCACATTCCAATGAGCAAAAGTGGAATGAATTAATAACAACAATTAAGCATTTAACATTTAAAATGTTTAAAAATGTCAATGATAATTATGAAATAATATTTACAAGTGGAACTACAAGTTCAATTAAACTTATAATGGATATACTAAAACCTAATCATTTAGTTCATACTATAAGTAATCACAATTCAATCTTAGGTTGTAGAAATTTAGTCAGTAATATAACAGTAATAAACGATAATTACGAAGAACTAGAAAAGACAGTTTTAGGCGATAATATGAAAACCTTAATTGCTTTACCGGAAACATGTAATTTTTCTGGTGAAAAATTTAATGTTCCTATTAATACACTAAGACAAAAATATAATGGTTATATTTTATTAGATATTGCCAAAGGAATTACTGAACATAATATAAATTTAGAACAAGAACCAGAATTTTTAGTTTTTAGTTATTATAAATTATTTGGATACCCAACTGGATTAGGAGCATTATTAATTCACAAAAAAATGTTATCAATTATTAATAAACAATATTTTGGTGGTGGTACGTATGATTGGGTAATATCAGAAAAACATATGTACAAACCTAGAGAAACTATTAAGTCATTTGAAGATGGTACAAGTAACTTTTTGGCACTTGCTATATTAGAACATGCACTTCCGCGTTATATATCTAATAGATCATCAATAATGACAACAATGAGGTCATTAACAGAATATGCTAGAACAAAATTATCAAAGGCAAAATACTTTAATAATGAAAAGATTTTTAAATGTTATTTTCCCACAAATTTTACAAATATAGCAACAATAAATGTATTATATCCAAATAGAGAACCTATTGGTTTTGTTACAGTTAAAAAAGTATGTGAGAAAGAAAATATTTTTATACGTGGTGGTTGTATGTGTAATCCAGGATCTTGTTCAAAATGGATAGATTTAAGTGTAGAAGAGCAAGAAAATCATGTTAAAAAGGGTCATAAGTGTTGGAGTTCTTTGGATTTGTATGAGGGAAAATGGACAGGTGCAATAAGATTAAGTTTTGGAGAATATAATACTAAAGAAGAGATTGATAAGTTCATTGATATAATAAAGAAAAGTTTTGATATGCCAGAAACAAAGTATATTAGTTCTGTTTCAAATAATCCAATAATTAAAGATATATATGTTTATCCTATTAAAGGATTTAATGGAGTACGTGTAAATAAATGGAAATGTACAAAAAATGGTTTATTATGGGATAGAAGTCTTGCAATCTTCGATGATAAAAAAAGAATAATAACTGCTAAAAAAAATCCTAAATTATTAACATTTGATATTAGTTGTACATTAGATGGATGGATAACAATATATAAACATAATGATAATATCTTTGAATTTTCTAAATCTGATTTTATAATGTTTTGTATTGAAAGCGAAGACTACACTTCAGTAAATAATTGGTTGTCGAAAGAATTAGGAGAAGAAATAACAATGGTTAGAAATATGGAAAAATCATTTATGAATAATAGTCCTTATTTAATATTAAATATGCAAAGTTTTTATGATGTAAATTCTAGAATTTCTCAAAAGTCATGGAGAAAGTATTTAACGTATAATGTTGATTATTTATTGCCATATCATGTTGAATTAATGCAATTTCGTGGAAACATAATATTAGATAATATAGATCCATATAAAGAAGACTTAATTGATATAATTAAATGCGAAGATATTAATATAAAATCAGAGTCTGAATGTGCTATATGTTATACAACTACTGTTAAAAAACAGGGTATATTTGATCCTAACGAAGAACCAATAAAAACTTTATCAAAGTATAGATCAAAGACAGGAAAAACCTTATTTGGAATTTTTTGTACTTCAGATGAAGGAATGATCTCATGTGGAGATATAAAAATTACATATAAAAATAATATTTAACATTACACTTATCGTAATGTTAATTATATAGATATTTATCCAATTCTCCGTATGTGGATAGATCTACGAAAGCAGCTGAAAGATCAAATTTTTCATGGGTTGAATATAGATTACAATACAATAAAATTAAGATAATAGTTATTAGTATTTGTTTCATTTCAAATAATGTATTATTTTATTTTTTTGTTGATCCGCATGATGAAATGCAAAAGTTGTTAATAATTTGCATGAGTTCATTTACTCTTTTTGAATATAACTCATCTTGGGTTGACATGAATTCTATAGTATTTTCAAGTTCTACAATATATTCATTTTTTTCATTTAGGTCATGTGTCAATTTTTCTAAAGATGATTTAGTAGAATCTAAAATTTTCATTTGTTTTTCAAACCAATTAATTCTTTCTTCAATTGTAACTTTTTTAAATTTGAAAGTAAATTTTTTTATATTTTCTTCATTATTCATTTTTTGAATTGATAATAAATTTTTAAGCTTCATTGGATTTTTTATAAATTAAAAATAAGAGACATAAGAACATGAATAATAAAATTGCAATCATTATTAAATATAATCTATTATCACATCTATACATTCTTGAACAGTATGGACATGATTCTATATGTTGTAATATACTCATGCAGTCATCGTATTCATACATGTCATAATATCTTGCATGACGTGGATAATGAAATTCTTCTTTCATAGGTACTGCTTCTTGTATACTAGCATCTTTAGCATTATAAATTGGTGCAGGTTGTCTAGGCTCTTGAACAAACTGATTATAATATGTTTTTTGTTTTTCTTGTTGTAATCTATCATGATTGAAAGATTGTTGTCTTGGCATGATCATAGGTCCACTACTTGTCATAACAGTTTGTTGATTTTGTGGTAATGAGTTTAAGTATTGTTGTGCTGGAACGTGAGGAATATTATTTGCATAAATATGATTTGAATTATAATCACCTAAACTATTATTTTGAAGATTTGTATTAGGAACGTTTAATGCATTTGTTTGATTAGATTGTGGTGAATGTGGTAATTGTGGTGATTCAAAAAAAGATGAATCAATTATTGAATATTTAGCTTTTTTTGTACTTTGTGATGATTTTACAGCTTTATTTGATAAAACAAAGTCATCGTTAAATTTTTCAGAATAGTCTGGCATATCTGCATAAGGACTAATAGCTTGATATGGTTTATGTTGAGGTACTTGTTGTATAGGTTGACCATGAGATTGAAGTTGAGAATAACGATTTGATTCTTCAATAATTTCAGATAATGGTGTTGCCATTTTTAATTAAAGGACAAAATAAAATTTAATTAAAAACATTAAACCAACAAAGACATAAAAATATAGAGAATGATAATAGTATAATTGTTACAAAAGTTTTAACATATTGTAGTTTGGATTCTACTTCTTGTTTTGATGAGTCGTATACATGAGAATAAAGCCAAATTGGTCTAAATATTACCAATAATAGTGTACTTATAAGTACACCAACTGCAGTGCGTTTTAGTATAGTATTTTTAGAAGAAGTAATTGGAGTTTGTTGAATAGGTTGTGGAAAAGTTTGAACTGTAGAAACAGTAGGAGTTGAAGTTCCTGTAATAGAGCGTTCTAAAGCTTGAATTTGTTCATCAATATTCATTTAAAAAATAAATGATTTTATTTAAACACTAATACAATTTTTTTTTCTTTTAGATTTAAAAAATATGTTTAGACCATGCGGAATTAAACATACTGCTAAAAATAATGCATATAAGCTTGACGAGCTTATTAATTTTGCCTTAGAAAAAGGATTAATAACAACTAAAACTGAAGGAAGAACTAAAGGATTAAAATGGTTATGCGATAAATTAGATCTTCCAGAAAAAGACAAAAATGTAGTTGAAAATGTAGTTCAAAAACCAATATTAAAAAGAGTTGAAAAACTAGATAAAGAAATATTACATGAGCAATGTATGAAAATGACAACAAAAGAAATTACTGAAACATATAAACAAAAATTTGATGAATTAGGATTACCAAGTAATTTAAGAGATTCAATGACAAAACGTGAGTTATGTAACTTATTATTTCCAAAAGAAATCCCACCTTTTAATAAAGAAGAATGTCCAAACTATACAAATGAACGTTTGTTAACATTCTCGCATCATTATGGTGTTCCAATAATGGAAGGACTTAATAGAAAGGATTTTCCAAATGGTAAACAAAGATCTTGTGATTTACTAGATAAATCCATAAATAAAAAATACAATACAGTAGGCGATAAAGAATGGTCAGCTATTAAAGAATTATTATGTGCGAGATCAAACAATTTTGAATTAAAAGAACATCAAATAAGAGTTGCACGTCATATGTTAAATCATAGATCTCTTTTGGCAATACATAATGTTGGTACAGGAAAGACTATTACTGCATGTGCAGCAGCAAGTTGTGTTATATCTAAATATCCAAATATAAGAGTTGTGATAGTTACACCTGCTATATTAAGAGAAAATTTCATATTAAATGCAGAACGTTTTGGTATACCAAGAGAACGTTATGAAGTGTATGGTTTTGAAGAATATTTAAAATTTTTTGAATCGTCTAATATGCCAAATTGTGATAATACATTTTTAATAATAGATGAAGTTCATAACTTACGAGCAAGACTAAAGTTTGACGGATCTGGAGAAATTACTGATGGTAAGATAGCATATTCAGTTATGAAATGTGCAAGTAGAGCATTTAAATTATTATTGTTAACTGCAACACCATTTGTAAATACATTTGACGATTTGCACAACTTATATGTAATGTTATCATGTGTAGAACCAACCCAAGGTATTCCTTATAAAAGATTTTATGATTTAAAAAATGATCCTGTCTCATTTTTTAGAATGTTTAAGTGTAAAGTTTCTTATTATTATCCAATGGATAATGAAAATTATCCTAAAGTAATATATCATGAACCAATAAAATTTGAAATGAAAGATAATTATTTGACTGAATATTTGAAAGTTGAAAGAAAAGAATTAGATAGAGATTTATTGGATAAATTAGCAAGTGTGGGAGAAGAAGAAAAGTTTTACAGTAAATTAAGAAGAGCTACAAATGCTTTAGAAAGAGAAAATAGTCCTAAAATTAATTGGATTATTGATTTTTTGAAAGAACAAAAGAAATCAAATAGAAAAAGTTTAATATATTCATCATGGTTAGGAGCAGGTATTAACTATATTAGACAACGTTTAGATAACTTGTCAGATCAAGATAAAATATCTTATATATTAATTACAGGTGAAGTAGAAAATAGAGCAGAATATGTTAAATTATTTAATGAAAATAAGGCTGATGTTATATTAGTAAGTAGTGCAGGTGGTGAGGGATTAAGTTTAAAAGAAGTTAGAAATGTTATATTAGTTGAATCATCTTGGAATCCAACAAGCGAGATACAAATAATTGGAAGAGCTGTTAGAATGGATAGTCATAATCATTTGCCAGAAGAAGAAAGAACAGTTGACGTTTATAGATTATGGATGGTAAAGCCACAAATGTCTGCAGGTAAAGAAAAAAGTGCTGATGAAATTTTATATAATTTATCATATGATAAAAAATTAAAAGAACAGGAAGAAACAATAAGTTTATTATCAAAGGTATCAATTGAAGAAAATATATGTATATGTAAGCCAGGTGAAATGGATGTTGGTTGTCCAATAGATTTATATAGACCGTTTGCTAAGAAGGATAAAATATTAGATAAAGCGAAAGTTGAGAATCCATTTATATATGTTGCAAAAGAAGGAAAAAGTAATTTAGTTAAGCCAGATGAAACAAGTGAAAATGTTTATAAAAAGTTAGCTGGATTAAAGTTAAATGATAAAGTTGTGAATCCATTGCAAATGTTAAGACAAGCACAACAACCACAACAACAGCTAGAAGTACAACAAGTACAACAAGTACAACAACCACAGCAACAACCACAAGTACAACAAAATAAACAAATTGCGTTATTTGACTTAAATGATTTTGAAGATGAAGAAGAATAAAATTAAAATTTAAATATTATATTTTTAAAATAAAAATGAGTACTGGTTCTAATAACGTTGAAAATACTGTTTATACTTGGTCTGTAGCTGCTATGGACTGTTATCCTGAAGTTAATAATTGGCAAGATGTTGTATTTACTGTTCACTGGAGATTATCTGCAACCAGAGAAGCTAATGGTAAAATTTACGGAGCTGGTACATATGGTACTGCTCCAGTAAATACTTCTGAAATACAAACTTTTACTCCATATGCAGACTTAACATTAGATCAAGTTATTGGATGGATTTATAACGAAATTAACGGAGATCAATTAAAAATTAATTTATCAAACGAAATTGATGATAAAATTAATCCAAAAGTTGTTTCATTACCACCACCTTGGGCAATTACTCCAACAACTAATAACTAATTTATAACTTTATTACATTTATAAAGTTATTTCTTTTCAGTAATCATGTAACGTTCGTGATGAAGAATCCAAGTAATTAGTGAACAAGCTCCATATTTTGATAATTCTCTTTCAGTTAATATATATTCTTTTTCTTCAACGTCGTCCAAATCTTGAAAGTATTCTTCAAGCATTTTTATACATAAATTATCAACACCTTTAAATGTTTGTATGCTTACATGATTATTTTCAAAATACTCATTTACCCATGATAAATATATTTGTTCAAAAGGTAATTTAGAATTTATATAATAATCTATATAGTGTTGTGCAAGAAACTTTACGTCAAAAATATATGGAAGAAGTCTATTATATAATTTAATAGCATATTGACCATTTTTAAGTTCTTCAATAATAGGTTTATTGTTCATTTTTTCAAAATAATTCAACAATATATTTTTTTTCATTTTATTAATTAATTATAAATGAGTTTTGAATCATTAGCTATAAAGTTTTGTCCAAATTTATATTTACATTCACATGAAGTATATAATCCATGCGAGATAAACTGGTTACTATCTAAATCAACATTAATGACAAAGAAAGATAATGCTGTAAAAAGAATTAAGGAATCTCCACTTACACAGAGAGATATATGGGAATATTCGCAACAAAATCATCCTAACGAATATGGTAGAACAGATGTTTGGATAGATTTTAAAGGAGAAATGTGGGGTCAAAGTGAATTAGATAAAGTTCCAATATATGCTCATATAAAACAATTAGATGAACGTTTAATTAGAATTTCATACATGATGATATATGCATATAATGGTGCTAAAAAAGTAATGGGATTTGTTCCAGTCGGTTTTCATTGGGGAGACGTAGAACATGTAACAATTGAAGTAGATATTGAAAAACAAAGTATAACTAAAATGTTTTTTGGAGCACATACAACATTAGAAGGAAGATGGGTTGATGCAAAAGATTTAGAATTTGAAGATACACATCCAGTTGTTTATATTGCAGTTAATAGTCATGCAACATATCCAAAGGAAGGAATAATAGTTCGATTTGGTTGTTTTGGAAATGACGAGACAAATTCACATGGTAAACGATGGGTTCCTAAAGTAGAATTTGTATATGATATTGCACATGAAAAATTTAATCCTGATAAGCATGGATGGATTGCATTTTGTGGAAGAATAGGGTTTGATGGAGTATCTTCTGCTAAAGATAAAGATTATTTTATAGCATATGACCCAATAACTACAAAACCACCGCCAATATGTTGTACTATAATGTAAAGAAGTAACTTTATTATAATATAAAGTTAATTATTACTTGTTAATGTAGTAATAACATAGTTAATTTTACAAACTGAATCTTCAATTTTTTTAAAACGAAATAATAAATCAGGAGTCCAGTCTCCATTTTTTTCTACATCTTTCAGAATGCTAATAATTCCAAATTCAGCAAGATCTATTAAACAATAAAGGTAATTAATATAGTTTTTCATATTTAATTAATAACAATATTTAAAATTTGAGTATTATTTGATAAACTAAATAATATATAAACTTCATTTTCTGATTTCCAATAAATTGTATTATTAGTACTAATACTTGATTTCCAAAAATGTTCAGAAATAGTTATATCATTTTCTTTTGCCTGAATATAAAAAGGACGAAAATTATTTTCATTAGAACTATTTGGTTTTATTAATATATCATTAGTGTTCCAATTAGCAAATCTAAAATTAATTGGGCAGTTTTTAGTATAGTTCTTATCATCTACATTGCAAGTGCGACCAAATGAATATTTATATGAATTATAAAAGTATACACAATTATCAAATACAATTGAATCTTCTTTTAATAATTCATATTTATTATTATCAAAATCTAATTTAACATATTCATTATTAAATAAATATAAATATATTATATTATCCATGACTGAATATTTTTTATTAAATACAACATTATAGTAAATGTCAAACACTAATGTTTTTGTACAAACATTATATATTAAAACATTTGAATTACTTGCTGTTAAAATACCAATATATTTATCACTAAGTATAAATAATGAATCAGTTGTTTGTAATGTTTTATTTTCTATATTAATTTGTTCTTTTGTTAAAAGATTAATTATTGATTTATATGTTAATGAATAATAACCATTAGTATCTATGATATTTGAAGTATTAAATACAGTAGTATTTGTTATATCAAGCTTGATAACTTTATTATCAACTTCCAGAGAAATTGGTTCTTCGCATTTAATAGTTGAGAAATGTGTATTGGATTCTAAAACTAATAGATTCTTAACATTTAAAATATTATTTGTTGTTTCGATTTCTGACACAATATTATGTTTGAATACTGAAATATATTTATTATCACATGTTTGATTATATTTAGGGACTATATTATTCATGTGATTTTTTCTTAAATCAGTAAGAGTTTTTCCATGTAAAAATGGAATTTTACTGTTAATTTTTACGTCGATCATATCATTTCTTGCTAAAATGCTTCTTTTGAGACTATTGTAATTTTGTTCAGGCAATATACTAATCATATAAGCAAACCAGTCATAGTTAGATTCAAGTGAAAAAGTAAATTTTTTAAATATTGATTTATCAAGATCCTGATTATAAAAACAATAATGAAAACAACTCCATTCATTTTCTGAAGGATAAATAAAATTTTGTTCATGACTAATTATATTTTGTTGCGCTAAATAGTATAGAATTTTATAATCTTTAGAAATAATATCATAATATTCTTTACATGCAAATGGTAATAACTTATGAATAGATGATATAACTAAATTTTTCTTTATACAATTATTCAAAATTGTTAACAAATCATTTGAAGTACCGAATAAAATCAATAAGTCCAATACGCTAAAATCATATATTATATCATCTATATTTATAGTATCTGTTACAATCAATGGTAATATAACAGTATAAATATATTTATATTTAAACAGACTATACATTATGGAATTATTAGCAAACATTAATTGCTTATTATCAGTAATAAATTTAATAATTGTGTTATAATTATCTGATCCATTAAGTATCATATCAAAAATATTTTCAAATGATGGTTCTGTAATGCAATAATTATCTTGATATTCTAATTCATCATATTGTTCAATAGTACTATTTATATATGCTTTGGTTGAATCATGTTTTATTGGTAATTTATGATCAAATGAGAAATTCATAGGAAGTTTATTATCTTCTACAACTATTTTTCTAGGTATTGTACCAGTTATAGTTTTTTCGAATAAAAACTCTTGTTTTATTTCTTTGGTTTCTAGAGTTTCTTGAATATTAGAGTTGGAACTATTATTAGATTGCAATTCTGTTTTAGAATCATTTTTAATGAAAAGTAAAAATGGATAAATATTGATAGGAATTTGAATATTTTCAATATTTACACCATATTTAATTAAAAGAGCAAGCACTTCAAGGTTTTTTGAAGAAGATAGTACAGCTTCAAATATTTGTCTTGTTGGCTTTATTTCTAAGTTTAATAAAAAATCAATAACTTTGATATTTGGATTTTCATCTACACAAAAATAAAACAAAATAGGTTCTAAGTTCACATTCTCAATATCTAAAAGAGTGATTAACTCTTTTGATTTAAACTCTGTTGCAAAATTGCAATATTTTTTAAATGTATCATTCATACATGCAAACCAACTTGTTTTATACATAGGTATATCTTCATAGGTATTTTCGACATCTTTAGACATTTGTGTTTTACTATTATTTTTGTTCTTTAAATTTGTGTTAAAAAATTTGTGACTATCTTTAACCATTATAAAATGTTAAAAATGAATTTAAAAATTTATAATAGATATTTAAAAATCGTTTTATATAATATTTTCTAATTTTTAAGTTATAATATAAATGGTCAAATATATTGTAAAAACAATAGTTGGCATATCAACATTTACAGCTAATGAGTTAATGAAATTTTTAATTACTCAACCTATTTTATCAAGTGCGTTATTCTATACTGAATATGGATGGATTTTACCAGCATTTCAGGGATGTGTGCTTATTGTTCAAGCAGCAATGAGAGGTTACCAAGTTTATACATATGTAAGAGGAAGAAAAACATATGTATGTACTTTAATTGCAACACCTGAAGACATTGAATTAAAAACTATTAAATCAAATCAAACTACAACTAATGAAGAAGATAAAGATAATGATACAACTGAAAATAATTTAAACGAAATAAAAGATATTGATCTAACAAATAATGAACCATTTATGATAATTGATAAAAACATGATTATAGATTATTTTTAATTTTCTGATTCGAAATTATTTTGTTTCGAATCTTTTAAAAAAGAACATGAGTTCGCAACAAAATTTAATGAAAATTTGGAATTCTTCAGTTGTTGCTCCTAATAATTTTGCATCTGCTTGGACATATGTAAAAATTGCAACTATTAGTTCAGATGGAGATACTGGAAATGGTGGAGCATTAAACATTAAAGGTCAAATTGGTGGTTTTTTGACTGGTCAAATTGGAAATATTAATGCAATGATCTCAACAAGAAATGGACTAAAAGTATCAGGATCTATTTATACAAATGGAACTATAGGAGCAGTTGGTACATTTAATAATTTTCAAGTTTACAAAGAAACAAACGGTACCTATTCTATTTATCTCTTATATAACAATTATTATAAATTCGACTTTACAACATCTGGCCAAGGTTTAACTGTAAATTTGATAGATCCATCTAATAATACTCCAATAACTCCAACTGGTACATTAGTAGTTGATTCTATATTAACTAAATTAGAATATTATTTTATAAATGGTAATGTTGGTATTGGAAATAGTGCACCGCAATCTCAATTACATATATCATCTACAATTGATAGAACTAATAAAAGTAGAGGAATAAGATTAGATGGAACAAATAATCCAGATTATAGACATTGGATATATAGTAATGCAAATGATTTAATATTTGATGCAAATGGAGACACAGAAATAAGACAAGGATGGAGTGAAAATGATAGAACAGGATCAGGAAATATAAGTTTTCAAACAGCACAAGGAACTAAATTAGGAGGATCAGGATTATCTAGTGAAAAAATGCGTATTAATGCTAATGGAAATGTAGGTATTGGTACTAGTAATCCATCTGCAAAATTAGATGTTGCAGGATCATTGAATATTAATAATTCAGTTAATATTAGGTCAAGTACATTTAAAGTTGGTGGAGTAACAGATAAGTTTTATCCTGTTATTTTTAATGATCTAAGTTGGGACTCAGGTCCATTTGAATTACAAATTATGAGATCATCTGTTCATATGGATGGAGATTGGAATGGTTCTATGCAATTTGTTTTACGTGGACATAATTCGCAATGGGGTAACGGTTCAGAATCACTTGATTACTTTTATAGATCATCTAATGCAGGAGCAAAAGTTCAGAATTTTGTAGCTAATGCATTCGCACAACCTTTTACTACTCAAATTATTGTATTTTTACGTGGTGGTTATACTTATAACTGGAGAGGTACTAATGGAATGACATTAGAAAATGGAAATGCTGCAGGTACTTCTATATTATTACCAGGCGGACCAGCAGATAATCCAGCTGCAAGAACATTCAATATTATGACTACAATTGATCCTAATTTTAATATGGATAATTTTAACACAAGAGGAGTACAACGTTTTAATTCATCCATGCAAGTTTCTGGACAAGTTGATATTGATAATGGGTTAACAATAAGAGGAGTAGGAGGTCAACCAAAATTACGTTTACGTAATACAAATGCAGAATGGGATAATTTTGAAGTTAACGTAGGTGGAGATTATACGCTTCTTTCAGCAAATGGAGCAGAAAATGGAATGTTATTTGACGTTAATAGTCCTGCTGGAAATAAACGTGTCATGGAATTAAAAAATTCAGGAAATGCGCAGTTTAATCAAAATGTTAATGTTGCTGGTAATGTTGATGCAAATGTATTTATTAATAGAGGTACTGACTTTTATTTAGGTTCAAATGATGGTGGTGCTGATAATAAAGGAGGACGTGGTAATTTTGCGAATGGAGTTAGTAGTGGTCGTGCTCTTGTTAAATTTTATAATCAAAATCCTAATGGTACAAGAGATCCAAAATTAGTAATTAATTGGGCAAAAGATTTTCCAGGAGGTACTAACGTGATGGGTCCATTACAAGTTAATGAAAATATTGACGTTGGTGGTAGTGTTAATTTAAGTGGTGGTAATAGAGTCAATTTTAACTGGGATACTGATTATGGTTGGATTGGTCTCAAAGATAATGGAGCAAATAGAAAAGATATGACAGTTCAGTACGGTGACGATGATGACGATCGTTTGCGTTTTATTCATAGACATTGGAGTGGTGCTGATACTGAAAAAATGAGTATGGATAGAAATAACGTTTATATTCCAGATGGTAACGTTATAGTAGGTAAAAAAGATGATTGGACTCCTGCAATAAGAGTTGGAAGTAATGAAGGTAAAGATACAAATATTTATACAATTGGATTTGGTGATGCTGCTGGTGGAACATATACAGGTATGGGTGTTGTTCCAAATAATAAAAAGTTTCATGCAGATACTACAGGTGATATTTTAGGTACTCATATTCCTGATGGAAGAGAATCTACTGTTTTTTCAAATGGATGGAATCCACTTTTTTCTGTTCAAGCTAGAACTGGTAATGTTAAAAATAAAGGAACTCTTCAAACAGGAAACTTAAAGTTCACTCAAGGTTGGTCTAATTTCGGAAATGGTACAGGTCAAGCTGAAATATCAAATGATGTTGACGGATATAAACAATTAATGATAGTTGGTAATGGAACTGCAGGTCAAGGCAGAAAAGTAGGTGTTTGGGATAGACTTGATGTTCATGGAAACTTAATTGTTGACGGAACTTCACATACAAGATATATTGATTTAGGATATGGAGATCCTAATAGAGAACCTAATGCTGGTAAAATTGGATATGGACAATTTGAAGATGGTGTATTAGCTATTGTCGGAAAAGGACCAAATGGTCAACCACGTCGTGTTAAAGTTTGGGATCAATTAGAAGTAACAGGAAATGTAATGCAAGCAGGAGATAATATTCATAGTGGTGGTAATAATTGGATTTTCCATTCACCAGATGATGGTAGAAGAACAATGTACATTGCACCATCTAAAGCTTATGGAAATATGGACTGGAATTGGGGTGCATCTACAGAATTTAGAGCTGATGGTATAATTAACAATCAACAAGGTATTTGGACTAAAGGTGCGTCTGATGGATCAAGAGGAGGAACTCATTTTCCATGGGTTGATGGTAATAATTATATAAGTGGTTCTACAATAATTAGAGGACCATTAAATCAACAGGATAGAGTAGGATTAAATGATAATCAAATACGTTTAAGAGGTATAGATGATGCTAATCATAGTTTGGGATTTGCTGCAGATGTTGATGGTCCTGAATTAAAAGGATGTAAAGGTGGTAAACTAACAACTAACTGTGGAGCTGCAACAGCCCTAAAATGGGATAATGCAGGTAACGTGCAAATTGGAAACAAATTAAAGATGAATGATAATTGGGCAATTAAACCAGATGCTCAAAATGGTTTATGTTTTACATTCAATGATGCAAATGTATTTTGTGTATCGAAAGATGCTACGTTATATAAATAAATATCTAAAATTGATTTTTATCGTTAGATTTGTAACGATAAATAAATGTGCGGAACAACTCAGTTAGAAATAATACCAAATTTTGATTCTTTCAGAATAAGATGTACTACTATAAATTTACGTAAACCAAATAAACATACTGAAATAATAGGATCATTAAAATTTGACCCAGAAATAAATCTTTACGTTGGAATTGGTATTCATAAACTTGATGAATATACTGGAGATATTATTATATCAATGTATCGTGAAAATAATCATATGATGTCACTTCTTAAAATGGACATAAATAAAAATAGTACAATTAAATATAATTGTCATTATGAAGGTTATAATGAAATAAATGGAACTCATATTTTCAAAATGATAGGGCAAGATATTAAAACAAGTAACGAAACCATAATTAGAAAGATAGGAGGATATTTATATATTTATTAAATTCTTATTAGTTTAATAAGAATATTAGATGATTTCAGGATTAAACATACCATCAATGATAAAAACATTTCCATTATCTGTTTCAAATGCTTTGATTATTGAGAAACGATTATAAGGATTTGGATATTGATTATCTAATAATACATTAGATCTTTGATAAACATTAATAGTTTCCATTGTTTCTCCTGTTCCATCAACAACAAAACTAAATGGTTCATACATGGAATAAACTTCAAGACGTTTATTAATCATGCGAGATGTATTAAGAACAAAATTACAAGTATGTGATTTTAAAACGTCTTTTATTCTAGTCATTGATTTATTTTTTAACCATGTTTGTTGAGCTCTATTAATCCATGAGTTTAATGGAACAAAAACTGTGACATTAGTTGACTCTCTCAAGTATATATTCCATGAAGTATAAGATAAAAGATCGTTAAAAAGTGATATATCTTTAAATTTTTGTATTATATCCATAACGTTAGTTGTACGTTCTCTATTAGAAGAATAGAGATATCCCATATCATTATCAACTTGTTGTTTTTGTAATTGTTTTGAAAGAAGATCTGATTTACATTGTTGTCTTTTATTTTGATAATCTTGTAAAATGCTAAAATTATTTTCTTGGCCGTCTGTTATTCTCATACTTTGAACTAAATCACAATAATTTATAGCATTACCTTTAGTAATACCAGAACCAGTTCCAAATATATTATCTGTACAAGATGGTGCAAGTGCTAGAAAATCATCAGCCATTGCATCATAAGCGGTATCTGTTCCATGGATGGAAGTCATATTTAGTAATTGTATAGAAAAAAATGAAATTACGATTAAAGTTTTAAAACTGTTTAAAGTGTTAAAAAACTATAGTTATAAGATGAATATTATAATTACATTAGAAGGCAACATAGGAAGTGGTAAAAGTACCATGTTAAATAAGATAAAAGAACTATATCCGCACTGGAATATAGTACAAGAACCTGTTGATATTTGGGAACAGTTTAAGACAAAAGATGGTAAAAATTTGCTTGAATGTTTTTATACAGACACAAAACGTTGGTCATATACATTGCAAAATTGTGCATTTATTACAAGATATACAACAATGAATGAGGCAATAAAAGCAGCTCCAGTCAAAGATAAAAATATATTTATAATAGAACGATCTGTATTAACAGATAGATATGTATTTGCTGAAATGTTATTTGATTCTAATATGTTGGATCCATTAGAATGGAAATTATATACAACATGGTTTGATTATTTTATAAAATCTAATGCTATAAATGGTATAGTTCATATAACAACTGAACCTGATACATGTAAACAACGTATTATAAAACGTGGTAGACATGGCGAAGAGAATATTTCAATAGATTATTTAAGATCATTAGATACTCAACATAATAAATGGTTATCAAATACAGAATTGCCAGTGATTAAAATTTCATCAGAAGTGAATGAAATTCACAAAATAGAAGAATTTATTAATACATTTAATTAAATATTACTTTTTATTTAAAAAGTAATGGATATTCAATATGAACTTATAGATGTTAAATTAAAATTATGGTATATGGTAAACAAAAGTTCTAATAACATTCTAAGAATACTAGGTGGTTTACACGATATTATATTGACAAATGATTTTTTTAGTATATCTGGTGATAGTACAGAACTTAGTTTTTTTATATCAAGTGATAATAGTTATTTTGAAGAATTAAGAAGAGAGCAAATAGTTAATTGTTATGATGAAATTTATCATGTTGTTAAAATTTATTTTGATGATACACATGGGATAGACATGCAAGGAATTGTTACAAGTGTATCTGAATTTTTTAATAGTAAAAATATACCTATTTTATACGTTAATAGTTTTAATAATAATTATGTATTATATTCTGAGAAATATCATAATAGTATATTAGAATATTTTATAAGAAAATAAGTTATTCAAAAATTACGGTACAATTTCGCTCTTTAATAAGTTCATCAATAACTTTACGTTTAATTGTAGTATTTTCTATTAATTTATTTATTTTATCGTTATCATATTTAAGTGCTTCAATAACGATATTTTGATCAAATTGTGGTCTGAATAATTCTCTGCAGCGTTCATATAATAGACATTCTTTATTTATACCTTCTATATGTTCAATAGAACCAAATTTTTTGAGCATTTTAACAGCACCAACTGGTCCTAATTTATTTTCTTTGCAGTGTTTATTATAATCACAACCTACAAGAATTGCAAAATCAATTAATTGTTCTTCTGTTAGTTCTAAAGAATCAAGTAGTTCGTTTAAATCAATGTGAGTAATAGAACCATCAGGATTAATTGAGAATATTACATCATATGCTCCATGTGCAACACAATCAGAATCACAACTAATAACTGCACTACCAATTCCATTTCTTACTAGAAAACAACAGTAACCTTCAGCTTCTTCGTTTGATTGAAGAAGATTAATACCACATGCTAATAATATATCTTTTAATAAATTTATATCTGAAGAAGATATATTTATATGCTGTTTTTGTATACTTGATGCATATTTTTGTAGAATCTTTATATCTTCAGGTGTATAACCACATATATTTTTGGTAGATTGTCTTAAAAGACGTTCTGTGCGTTTTCCTTTTTTTGAAAGATTTTCTAGTTCTGTATCAATTACTTTACGTTGATCATTGGTTATTGTATTATTCAATGTAAGATTTTCTAATGCTTCAAGTAAATTATTAAGTCTATTTGTTGTATTTAGTCGTTTTTCTTTTCTTGAATCTATTTCTCCAGACTTTTCAGTTGGTGGTTTTCCGTCAAATACAGGGATACAATGTACATTATTATTTCTAAATATAATAAATAAGTTCAGAATAGCTGTTATCCATTGTTGTGAAGATTTTCCATAAATACTCATGTATTTATAAATATAACTTGATATATCTAAAAACACACGTTGATAAGCATACTCAGATATATGACTATTTTTAATTACATCTGGATGATGATCTCTAATATATTTTAGAAAGTTATTAATACCCATTTCTGGAAATGTTTATACTATATAAAAATTTTAATTTAAGTCATTTTAAAGTAAATATTTATTATTTATAAATGATTGGATTAAGAAATTTAGGAAATACTTGTTGGTTTAATAGTCTTATACAATGTCTTTTTTGTAGTAAAAATTTTATAAGATTAATTTTTACAATTAAGACAAAATCAACATTGGCTGAAAGTATTTGTTTATTATATATCAGAATGTACGAAGAAAATGATATAAATGGAAGTATTCATGCAGCTATAAATGTACTGAATTTAATGAAACATAGATTTGGTAATGGATATCCAGAAGACTCACATGAGGCTATATTATGGATAGTAGAAGCTTTGCATGAGGAAGTCAAAGTGAAAGGACAAATTACAAATGATGAAATAGATAATGAACTATTAAAAATGAACATGGGATATAGAAGTTTGGTATATAATCAAATACAAGGTGCGATACATTATGAAACAAAAGATAAAAAAGATAGATATGAACCGTTCATAACATTATTTTTAGAAATAGAAGAGAATAAACAGGTTATTAATATTACAGATGAAGTATTTTCATTATTTGACAAACAAGAAATAATAAAGATACCAAATATATTATTAGTATGTTTAGAAAGATTTAATAGATCCATGAACTCATTTAAATTAACATCAAAATTTATGTTAAAAGATTCAAGTGGTAATGTTATTACGTATAAATTAAGTGGTATTGTTATTCATAGTGGTAGTCAATATGGCGGTCATTATATATCAATGATAAATTTTGATGACGGAAATAAAGAAGGATGGTATATAGCAGATGATGATGTTGTTGTTCCAATAAATTCAGTAAATCCTAATAGTTTTAGAAGTAGTATTCCGCGCTTGATGATTTTTGATAAACAATAATAACTATAAAAATAAATTTAGAAAATTTTGATTTAATAAGAAGTTTAAACTTGTTTTATCATAATTAAATAAAGATGCAAAGAGTAACTAAAGCTACATTATTAGCAGAATGTAGAGACTATGCAAAATTTCTTAATAAGAAATTGACTGAACTTAGTGCTATGACAAAAGATGAACTATTATTAATGAAAGAGAAAATAGATAATATGTCAGAAGAAGAAAGAGTTCTTAACAAAATAGATGCAAAACCTTTAAAAGAAATAGAAGTTGATAATAATAGTGATAAGCCTATTTCTCCTGTTAAAACTTTTAATTTTAATATGTCAGGCGGTAAGTTTCAAAGAAGTGCAGAAAGGGGAACAAAAAGATCAAAAAAACAATTAATAGAAGAACTTGCTAGAAAAAAACAAATTGAACAAGATTTATTGAATAATTCTCATGAAAATAATGTTGATGATATTTCTGTCTTAAATCAAACAGATAATGCAAATGAAATATTAGAGTCGCATGAGCATGTTGAAGAAAATCAACAAATAGTAGATTCTGATGAGCATTCTATTTTAGATAAATTAGATCAAACTGAACAGTCTGAACAGTCTGAGCAATCTGAGCAATCTGAAGAGTCTGAACAATCTGAAGATTCTGAGCAATCTGAGCAATCTGAAGAGTCTGAACAGTCCGAAGATTCAGAATCAGAAGTGAATAATCTATTTGAGATAGAAGACTTAAAATCAACTATAGAACATGTAGAAAATAAAATAGCATCTTTACAAGATAATTTGACAAAAAATATTACAATGATGGAAAATAGATACATAACTATAATTAGTAAAATGGATGAGATTTATAAAAGAATTGATATAAATGAAAGTATTATGAAACAAATGGAGAATACATATATAAAAAATCTCAATAATATACAAGAAGAAGTTAAGAAAAAATATATAGACGAAGATACGTTTGAGATAACAATGGAAGATTTTAAAGACGAGATTACAAAAGAACTAAGAAAAATGCATAAAGAAATAAATAAAGCACAGATAATATCAATAGATATAAATAAAATAACTGAGATTGTTATTGACGAAGTAAAGAAAAAAATTGCAAATTCTACAAAACAAATTATTTGAAATTCTTATTACGCGAATAAGAATTAACTAACTAATAAATAAACTTAATAAAACATTTTTAATTTGCTTTGGTTGCACCTTTAGATTTTGGGAAGTGTTGAGTTAATAATTTTTGGATAGAACAGTAAGTTAATCTATCACCATTATTATCAGTTTCGTTAGATTTTAATTTGAATAATGATTTTAATGCATCGTCAAAGATAATATATTTCTTTTCAGATTTGTGTTGTAAATCTTTATCTTTAACATATTTACACATGAATTGAGTAACAACATCACGACCAACTTTTTCACCAGCTTTGAAGCCGCAGAATTTTGCTAAATCGGTTGAAATTTCTACTGGTTTTTTGAAACCACAGTTTTCATTGTTACCTTCACGTTTATTTTTAATTCTTAAAGTTTTGAAGGAATCTTTACGTAAAACTTTGAATGCACGAATCCATTCATTTAATTCACGTTTGTTTTCACCAGAACATTTTTTAGCAATGACTGCTACAGATTCTTCTAAAGCTTTAAAGTCAGCAGCAACAGTATCTTTGGTTACATCACGTTTTTCTTTTGGAACTTTTTCTTTAGGTTGTTTTGGTTCTTTAGGTGCTTTAGCAGCTTTAGCTGGAGCTGCTGGTTTTTTGGAATCTGCTTTAGTTGCAGGTTTTTTAGAGTCTGCTTTAGTTGCAGGTTTTTTAGAATCTGCTTTAGCAACAGGTTTTTTAGAATCAGTTTTTTTTGCTTTTTTGTCTTCAACGACAGGTTCAGCAGTTTCGGTTTTAGTTACTTTTTTAGAAGGAGCCATGATTGATCTTTTTTAGTATAAAATCATCTCTTTAAACCATTTAATAAATAAAAAATTAAATTGTAGTTTTATCTGAACTAGAATTTTTATCCAACAAAATTATATAATTATATCGTTATTTTATAGTAAACATACTCTATAGTAATTCGTATAACGCTTTTTTAGAATATTATTAGGGTTTAAGGATATAGAAAGTTTAAAAATCGTATTTAAATGTATGTTTTTTAGTTCTAAATAATACAAATGGTAAAAAGAGATCATCAGTATTTTATATTTCGCGATTATGATAAAAATTGCTTAGAAGTAGTATTAAAAGATATAGATGACGAAAAGCTTAGAGCTGAACTAAGATATTTAATGGAAAAAACATTAAACACTTTAAAAATTGGTGCTAACAAAGTTTATATACTAAAAAAGAAAGAACAAACGGACTTTATTGATGCTGCTGAAAAAGTATCAAAAAATATTGGAAAAGAATCCGAAAGTGAATCAGATGACGACGAAGATTCAGATTCAGATGATGATGAACTTGTCGAACGTGCTTTAGCTAGACAATTCAAATCAGTATCTAGCCAAGATACTATAAACGAACAAAATATTAGCGATTCTGAAACTGAAGATCCAATTTCTCTATGTAGAAGATTACGTACAATTTATTCTAAATTAGCAGAACATGAAAAAAGATTAGCAAAATTGGAAAAACTTTAAATTATTTTTTTCATGTATTTTAATAAATGGCTAAATCCAAAGTTAAAGGATCCGCAAGAAAAATTGTCAGTAAAAAATCAGGTAAAAGAACACCAAATAAACGTTCAAAAAAACAATCAGTAAAAAAATCAGGTAAACGTTCCCATAGAAATTATAAAGTACATGGAAAAGTAATAATGACACCTGTTAAATCTTATTGTAGACGTTCTCCTGGAAAAGGAACTACTCCTAAAAAATCTCCAATACGTTGTACAACAAGAACTGTGCCAGTTAATAAAACAAAACGTTTTTATTTAAAAAGTAAAAAAAGATCTGGTAAAAAATCCCCAGTAAAAGAATCTGTTTTAGATGTTGTTATTAATCCTGAAGTTAAACCTAATTCTCCAAATACATCTTTAGCATTAATTGCTAAACCAAATGATATATTTGTTCCAAGTAATAAATTATCTGTTTATTCTCCAAGATACATGAATATAAAAGTTCCAAGACAACCTATAAGACCATTAGGTTTACCTTTTAAATCAACTGAACAAATTCCAGCACGTGAACAAATTCCAGCACGTGAACAAATTCCAGCACGTGAACAAATTCCAGCACGTGAAGAAGTTCCAGCACGCGAACAAATTCCAGCACGTGAACAAATTCCAGCACGTGAACAAATTCCAGCACGTGAAGAAATCCCAGTAGTTAATCAAGAAGTTATTGAAAAATGTGGTAAATTAGAACAAGTTAAAGATTTCTTTGCAGACGATGATTGTAGAACAAAAATATTTTTGAATCATGTTAAAAAGTTAGCAGGATCTGAAAATGATTTCCAATCGTTATCAAACTTAAGTTCGTGTGATAAAATTAATAAAGTTTTCTCAATTGTACCACAATATAAAAGATTAATACAAAGCGCAGATGTCAATGAAATTAAAAAATTATTAACTAGAGTATTAGCAATGTCTATTCATCCAGATAAATATGGAAATTTAACAGAAGAAGACAAAAAACTTATTGATAATCTTTATAGAGAATTAAATCTAGTTGAACCATATAGATCACAAGATACTACTAATGTTAAAAACTTATTAAACTCATGTACTGCAGAACCAGTACCTTCTTCTCGTATAGTATATCATCATAGATCTAGACGTTTTAGACAACCATCAGCAAACATTGCATCTTCTTCTCATTATAGAGCATCAAATTTATGGAACTAAGTTTTCTTAATAGTTTAATTAAGAAAGTTAAATAAGATTCCAGTTTATTGGATCTTTTAATAATTCATTAACTGATTTAAAACATAAACTTTTTTCAAATGCTGGACTACCACCACATTGATTTGAAACAGAAAATGGACTTGGATGACTTGTACTTATACTCTTATCAAAATAGTTACGATAAGATATTGCTTTCGATCCCCATAATAATCCAATACTATTTTTTCCTAACTCCTTCATCAACATATTTGTAAAATTAGCCCATATTTTTATATGACTTTCAGGTCTTCCTGCCAATACTGTCAATGCAGTATTATATAATAATACACCTTGATATGCCCATGAAGATAAATCTCCATTTTCCGTATCAACTTTAAATCCGTTTATAACTAATTCTTTCATTATATTTTGCAATGATGGATTTATTTTTTGCCCACTTCTTACTGAAAATGATAGACCCATAGCTGAACCTTCGTTATGATACGGATCTTGTCCTAAGATTATAACTTTTGGATTATGTGTATAAACCATACTTTTGAACACATCACATAATGGCGGATATATAGGATCTATTTCTTTTTCTAAATGATTACTAATACGTTTTATCTCATCTCTTACTTCTTTTTTGCGAAAAAACCATTCATAATTTTCTGGCATACCACCTTCTTCGTAAACAAAATCATATAATGTTGAATTTTCCCATGTAGATAATTCTTTATAAATTATATTTGGACTATATATCATCTTAATTTGATTTATCAAATATGATTTATTCACTCTATCTTTAAAATGTTGCTTAACTAATCCTTCATGGAAAATTGTCACTTTAAGCAATTCATCTAATGGTTTTACTACCTGTTTTTCTAGGTAGAACAAATAATCTATACGTAAAAAATTCTTATATTCTTGAAAATAGCCTACATCTTCTGCTTTATCTTGTTGTAATATTTTTTTGTCGTATCCTGTTCCACGATCTAGCAATAAATATTCTATACGAGAACCTTGCGGAACATCTATACCACGAGATCTCATAACGTTTGCAACAAAAGAATGAACTGGTTCGCGTTTTCCTTTATAATTATCTCTAGTTAATCCTTTTGTAATAACGAAATCTTTATATGTATACTCAGGACACCATGTAAACATATCTTGTACTCCATACGGTCCATTATCTTTACCACAATATATAAGTTGTAATAATTTACTTACAATAGGATTATGTAAAATTAAATCTCTATCCATTGTCTTAAGTTTAACTAGTTCTTCAATATTATCTAAGATATATAATATACATCTTTCATATATATCTCTTAATACTCTGCAATTATCTCTACGTGTCAATACTATACCCCTTTTAGTCATTTTTTCGTCCACACGTCCAATTTCATCAATAGTTTGACCAACATAACGTTTTTTTGTTAAAATCAAAAATTTGAAATATACTTTATCTTCAAATTCTAACTTCATTGGTGGTGGGAAAATTTTTGCAACGCGTTTTACTACATCGTGTGCAAAAGACCAAATATAATTTGCTGTTTTATTTTCTAAATGTGGAAAATATGTATATGCACTATCAGTATCATTATAAACAACTTGACCTCCACAATCATTTTCTAAAAATCTTGAAGCTTTTTCAATACTTACTCTACCAGTATAAGTAACTACCATTGCTCCTGGTAAAAAAGGCAAATAACCTTTTTTAACACCCATAGCACCATACATACTATTTGCAGACACTTTATAAGCGAGTTGACGTTTATCTAAAACCTGACATAATTCTTTCAAACGTGTTGATTCTTTTTTATAAGCTGAAATCCTATCATCTAAAGATAGATCACATGTAGCTTTTATAATATCGCATTTCTTTTTATCTTCCTCAGTTGGATCAGTTTTATTTCCTTCTAAATATTCACGTAATACATCAATTACTTCTTCATATTTAGCAATAATTTTACGAGTATCTTTTCTAGCTTTAATTAAATTTTCCAATAATGTTGGTATAACTCCTTTTCCACTTATTTTAATTCCTAATGGTTTACCATCTTCATCACGCTGTTCAGCCTTTAAGAAACGATATCTGTAATTACCGCATATTCTTTTTTCAGAACCATCTTTTTTCTTCTTTATTTTTTTTCCACTTGTATCATGTGGACAACCTATATGTTCTTCCCATTTAAAAATATGACAATCTTCGTCTGGTATTTCTGTATTTGGATGTTTTGGATCTTCCAATATAAGTTTTGAGTAATCTATATTATGACTCATAATAATAGAAGGATATAGACTGGCAAAATCAAATGGTAAAATAGTTTTATATAACCCAGCTTTTGGTTGAGTAACAGTAGCACCAACATATTCTTCGTCATCTTTTGTAACATATGCGCCAGACTGTACAACTATATTATTTTCAACGCAATATGTAAGAACTTGAGAATACATTTTAATTTGTTGACCTTTTGTATATAAATAAAACATAGGTACTCCATTTGTTGTAGCTGCTTCTACACAGTCAAACCAAACTAATAATTTTTCAAAAAGTAAAAGAGTAACATAAGTATCTTGCGCACAGTATTGTGTTACAACGGCCATGTCTTTTGGATTCCCACTTTCATAAATTTTGAAGATATCTTTAGCTTTTAATGGATCTTTATTTGTTTTTAAAAATTCATCACACACTGTTTCCAATCTATAATTTGCAAGTTTATAATTTCTTATAACATAAGGTAATAGGTCTAAGAACATTCTTCCATCTGCATCATAATACGTAAGATCTTGTTTTCCGTATGCTGAAGATTCCCAGGAAATATTTTTAACTTCAGAACACTTTCCTTTAATACATCCTAATTGTGAAAAATCTGTATTACAATATAATATTTTACTAGATCTATACTCCATATATTTTAAATCAAAACCAAATATATTATATCCTATAATTACGTCTGGATCTTGATCTCTAACAAATTTTGCAAAACCTAAATATAATGCTGTTTCATTTGCAAACGATAAAATCTCTACATCTTGCACAGGATCACATTGACCTATCAAAAGAACATATTTTTTATGTATTCTTTCTCCTGATTTTCCATCAATATAAGACATTGTACAGCCAGCCATAAATACTTTATCTCTAGGTCTATGAGCTTTAGGCATACCATCATCACTTGAATAAACCTCCAAATCAAAACTTAATACTCTTGGATGAACGATAGGAAGTTTATCGCTATCAGGATGTTTTTTCATGTGTTTATAACTTACAACGTATTCATGTTTTCTTGAAGTTTCCTTAGTACAATCTTCCTCTGTAAGCCGTTTTCCTTTACATCTTATCCAATTACTTGATGGGAGTTTTCTTGTTGCAAACAATTTTAAAACTGGAGTAATACTGGATTCGTGACAATGAACTTTAAGTTCTAGTTTACCAAGCGATCCAACATCAATTTTATTTTTTAAATGATATGTCATTTTTTGAACACCTTTCATATTTCTAAATGTAATCATGAGAAATGGAAATGTTTTAGGTACGTATGTACCATCGCTTTTCTTTGAAACATGTGCATAGTATAATTTCTGTTTTTGTACAAAACTAATAGTTACAGGACTAAATGCATTTTCTAATTTCTTATCAAAATTAATAGTTTGAAGTCTTTTAAATAAGATTTCTAAATTATCATTATGCCATTCAATATTTGTTGGCAGTTCTATCCAAATAGGAATTTCAAAATCTTCAACTCTTATATAAGTACTTTCATTTTTTTCATTCCATCCATAAATTCTAATAACTGTTTGCAATTGAGATGGATCATCATCTAATTCTATATCTTCATATTGCCATTGAAAAGGAAAAAAGTTAAATAACTCCATTCTTTTAAATATGAGAAATGAACTTTTATATCTCCAAAAAAGTATCGATATTTTTCAATTTAATACTTTAAAATATGTATTTAATAAATAATGAATTCGACTGGACCTTTTAATAACTTGGATAATTTGCTTGAAAACTTTATGTTTTCAATAGACCAAACTTTTGCGCAAAATCCATATAATATATTAAATATTCCATTAAACAGAACAAATATTATTGATAGAATATTCTTAAATTCAAACACACTTTCTTCAATCTTTACTCCTTCGGATCATTTGAACGATTTGGATAATGTTGTTAATATGATTTCAAATATTGTTCAACATTCTCCTATAAATCTAATTAATAGAGAAAGACGTGATCCACACTGGAATTATGCATTAAATGAATATCTTATGGCACAAGAACATTTTTTTAAATTATGTAATGAGAATGAAACGCATGAACAAAGTGAACATGAACAACAATATGAAGAAGAACGAGAAGAACAATATGAACAACAATATGAAGAAGAACGAGAAGAACGAGAAGAACGAGAAGAACAATATGAAGAACGAGAAGAACGAGAAGAACTACGCGAAACGACTCAAAATTCAGTTGTAGTAAATACTCTTCTATTAAATAAAATTTTAGATTATTATTTTTCAAATTTAGGATTATATCCAACAAGAAACCAACTCATAGACCAGGTTTTACAAGAGCCATGTAGATGCAGATTTACTTACTCACAAACTCAATTAAGAGAGTTATTAAATTTTTATATGTTTGAACAAAAAATAATACCTACTTGCGAACAAGTTGTATTTATAATGCAGTTCAAAACATTAGAAGGTAACTACCCAACTATGAATGAATTACATGAATATCTTGTACGCATGTACGAGTTTGATCATGATTCAGTTGAGTTTTATAAAAAAGATAGAGTACATGTACCAGTATTAAATCAAGATAAACTACCAATAGAAACATGCAGTCAAAAAGAATTATGTCTTATTTGCCAAGAAGACATCAATATTGGGCAAAAAATAGTTAAATTATTACCTTGTAAACATTATTTTCATGCTGAACCATCAGACTGTTTAGAAGGAAATAGTATATTTAGCTGGATGAAAGAACATAATCATTGTCCATTATGTAAACAAAAAGTTAGCGTTGATTATTCATAAATACTCCAGCTATTTGTTTTACTCTCAAATTTTTTTCAGGAGAAGATTTACAATTTAGTAACATAACATATTTTTCATCTGTTGGATTTTTAGAATAGTCTTCCATTATTGGAGTACAGTCATCTGGAATTTGTAATCCATACATGACTTTAGCAAGTTGTTCCATTGGATTTTGCGGAACAAATCCTTCTCTATGTGTGTATATAACATATAATAAAATGATACATGATAATCCTAGTGCTAGTAAATTATAATCCATTTATAATTATGTAGAAAAAAAAATACTTTTTAAAACAAAAAGTATACTTTATAACATGTAAATTGTATAAGCTACACTTACATCTTTTGCTGATGCCCTATTTCTTTTATTAGCTTCAGAAATTATATCAGCTCCTGTAATAACTTTAATAATTACTGCTTCTGTAAATAAATGTAATAAGAAATATGCATCTCTTCTCATTGTAAATCCATGTTTTGTAATTATATTTTTAATTAAAAATGAGAATCCAGTACCACTAATAACTGGAGATTCAGCAATTTCTGCATCTTCATTTTCAAAGTGAAGACCAATTAATGCTTGGATTTTATCACTTGTTATATTTTTAGAATCTTTCATTACTCTAACTAAACTTCTTTCTACGAAATCTGGAATTATTTCTACTAATACATCAGCAATATCACTACTTACACTTATATTTGTATTTTTAGCTAATTTTAGTAATTGTTGTTTTACTAAATAACTTTCATCTCTATTTTGTCTAGATGTTTGTCTAGGAATAGCTTCTTGACGTTCTTGTACAGAAGATCTAGTAGATTTTTTTGATGAAAAATTTAATACAGGAACAACTTCTTCTCTTGGTGTTTCTAATTGTGGTCTTGGAGATTCAATAGGTGAACTTATAACTGATTCAGATTCTTCAGACTCTTGTTGTATATCTCTAGTATCTCTTTCTTCAGTATCTTCATCTTGTATGAAACTATTTGCTTGTTCTATTATTTGTGGTTTTTCAACAAAATCTGCTCTTTTATCTTTATTTGTAGTGAAAAAGTTTTTTTGAATAGGTTTTTGTTCAGATTCTTCAATAAAGTTGTCATTTTCAGTATTATCTAAAAAATCAATATTTTCACTTTGTTTTTTATTGTTTTTTCTTGTACTTAATTTATCTATTGGAGTTTTTTTATTTCCAAGAGATTTACCACGATCTGGACTTCTTTTAAACATTTTATTCTATATCCATTATCTTTAAGGCTCATTTATTTCAAATTGAATCAAATCCGGCGTTAATGGATTATAATCAAGTTTATTTAATAATTTTCTTAAATCTTTATTACATTTATTTTTTTCGAGATATAAGAGTCTTGCCCACATTACTTCAGATACTTCATTTGTATCTATAACTTTACCAAAACATATATTATCAACATATGTTAAAAAATAACAGTTGTTATTAATACTTAATATTTCGGTACAATTTGTTAAATTATTTGAGAAATCAATTCCTGTTTCTTCATAACACTCTCTCAATGCACAATCTATATCATATTCTTCATCTGAATTTTTACGACCTTTTGGAAGACTATAAATTCCAGTAGATCTACCCTTAACAACTAATATTCTAACTTCTCCGTCTTTAGGATGAAAATGAAAACATATTATACCACATCTTTTCACTCTTGTCATAAAATAACTATACTCTTTCATTTTTTCTTTAAATATATTATTTAGAAGTTGCTTTTGTTAATTGCATAGAATTAAACCATTGTTGCAAAAGTCCACATAATATATTTTTCTTATTTGTAATTTTTGAGTAAGAACTTACATATGTTAATAAATTAACAACTTTTATAAATTCACCATTTTCTACAAATAACTTTGCTTTTATCACTGAATCTGTCTCTCTTTCATTTTCTGTTATCAACTTCTCATATAAATTATTGATGTTAGTTACAATATTATTTATAGCATTAGACGATTCAAATATAGAGTTTAAGTTATAACGTATATTATATTCTGTCATTTTTTCCTGTTTTCCTGAAAATGTATCAAATGCTCTTTTATATGTACTTGTTAAGTTTTCAGTATATGTTTTTAAAGTAATATAAAAATCATTCATTGTAAATGTTAATAACTTTTCAATTATCTTATTTTTCTTATATATACTTACATAATATAATGAAAAATCTGATAGTGGAGATTTTGCGTTTATCATCTTATCCATATCAACTAAATTTGTAGTATTATATTCATTACTATTTGGAACTATTAGTCCATTCACATTTTTAAACTTATCATCAAGTTTTAAATCAGGACTCCAAGTTATAATACTTTTATATCCTTTATATGTTGATCCTTTATAAGACATCTCCATTATTAACTCATATAACCTACGTACGCTGTATAATCCAGTACCACATGAAGTACCTTGTTTATCCGCAATTCTCAAATCTATCTTACCTTCTTGTTTAACATATTTAATTATTGATAATGTTTTATCAGATACTGAATTTGCATAATATTCAAAATATTCAAACATTTGTATTTTTTCTTCAGTCACTTTAACTTTTATATTAGTTATTAATGTATTTGTATTTACATCTATATAATATAATTTTTCATTAAGAGTAATTGAATAAACCCTAATGTCTTGATTGTCTTGTAGTCTAATAGCATCATAAATATTTTTTGTTATTATTCTTTTTAAATATTTGCCTAAAGTTGATAGTTCATTCTCAGGTGTTTTTAATGAATTTATATAAAAGTCTAACGCCAATTTTGGTGATATTTTATTTAAACTTATTGTTATATTTTTAATTTTTTCATCATCAGTTTTATTTGACTTAGACATAATATCTAATTTTGCAATTATTTTACTTAATATGTTAGCATTTGCAATTCTCAAAGAATTATTCATGTCACTTACAGTTTCTATAATTGGATTTGAAGCATAATATGTCATACTTGATTTGACATATCCCATTGGATCATCAATCAAAAAATAATAATTATTATCTTCGCGTAGATAATTTATAAAACCAAATTTATTTGTAATTTGTTCATTCTCATATATGATTTTAGTTAAAGCTCTTGCAATAACAATCGGATTAATCTGATTTATATATTGTAAGATATCAGAAAAATGCAACGTCATCTTATTTCTAAAAAGTATTTTTATTCTTGATATGATATCTGAAATTTCTGTTTCTGCATAATATAAATTATATGTCGTAAAATCCCATTCTTGAGACGGAATAGAAAAGTAGTATAATTCAGAATTATCACGTTTAACCATGTACTTATCATCTAATCCATAACATTTATACTGACAACTTTGATAATCACAATAACGAGTATTATCAACTCCTTTAATAGACATATTTTGTTTAATGTTATTACTACAATCTACAGCAGCTTCTTTTAATAAACGTTCAATACTTTTAACTTTTATGTCTTTTATTTCAGATTTATGATACATATAATAATCCAAAGAATATATTTTATTTTTATTATCTTTCCAATATGATGCCAAACGATATATATCAAGAGTACGTTTTTCCAAAGGCAAATCGTCATGTCCTTTACTTCTGATAGCTCTATACAATGCTTGATCTAAACGTGGTAAATTCCACATAGACTTTAAAATAAATACTTTTCTTATATGTTTAATATTAAAACCTTCTGATATTTTTTCAGATCCGATAATAACTTGTAATTTTTCTCCATATAGATTTTCATTCTTATCATTACAAAAATTTAATATTTTATTGATTTCTTGATTAGTTGACGTTGCTTGTGTAAAAATTGCATATCTTGGCTTATTTTCTAACTTTTTCTTACTATCTATATCATCCGCATTTATTTTTTCTAATCCAAATTCATTTAACAAAGCAGCTAACATAAGAACACCTCCTCCAGTGACTTTATCTGAAAAAATAAATATTTTTTGTCCATTCGATTCTTTTATACTTTTTATGATATAGTAAAATTTGATACTTAATTGTTTAAGTTTCTCTAGATTTCCTTGTAAAAATCTTTTAATACTGCTATTTTGCTTGAGTTTAACATTCTTAATTCTAGCATCTTTTGCTTCAGTTATTCTAATGATTTCAAGGTTCTCTTTTTCGAAATCTTCATAACTGCCATCAGTATTTACAATATTGGAAGCTACATTTGCATGTTTCCATATACCTTTCTTCTTACCATCATCTTCATCTTCACCATCTTCATCTTCACCATCTTCATTTCCTTTTTTGTTTCGCGAGTCTTTAGTATATGCTTCTTCAAATGACTCACCTTGAAACTTATCCATTAATAGTCCTATTGTCTTTATATAGTTTAATTTGTATAATTCATTATTATTTATCAAATCAAAATCAGGATTCTCATTCATATTAGTATTTTCTGTTATTTTAACAGCACTGATTGGTTGTCTTAAATAACTTACTTTACCGTATAAATATTTTTTTATAAATTCAATACGTCTATCATCTCTTAATTTGTTAGTTACAGGATCTAACCAATTTTTTTCAAATGTTGATTTATCTAAATCAATCGAATCCTTATTTAGTAGTTTCAAAATAGTTACAATTTCTGACACTCTATCTGTAATAGGAGTACCTGATAACAATATTATTCTACTTCCTCTTACCTTTTTAACAACGTTTAATATTGATTTTAAATTTGATTCAACAGTTGCTCTTTTAACTGCTTCATTGTTTGCATTTTCTGCTCTGTCTAATGAATTAGTATTTAGATTATGTACTTCATCTATGAATATATAACTATTATCAAATAATTGATGAAGTATATCATCAGTAGCTACATTTGCTTTTTTTGCAAATTCAGTATAACTCATAATTGAATAATCTTTTTTAATAAGATTTTTTTCCATCTTGCCTATCGTTTTATCATCTTTATTTTTACGTTGCTCTTCTGTTAATTTATATTTATAACTATTACATATAGATTTTAAATCTTCTTCGAATGAACCTTTTAATGTATCTTTAGTAACTATAAAAATTTTATCCATTATAGAATCTTCGTTTTTTAATGCAAATTCTGCAACTGCAATACTAAGACATGTATTATGGGTTACAATTCCGTTAGCAATATATGTATGATGAATATCTACTTCTAAGTCATAAACGAATCCTTCATATAAATATTCTTTAACATCTACTATCGTATCATAACCTTTCATAGTTACTATTTTATCATTAATGGCACAATCATTTTTAAAATGTCCATCTTCTAATAAAATTTTATGAGCTTTAGTACAATCAAGTTTTATATTATTTGATGTAAAATAACGTAATATTTTTTCATTTATAGGCTGACGATATACATGGTTTATTTTAGATATAGTAAAACTTTTTGTATTAGGATTATAACATATAACTTGTTTTGAAGTTTTACACCATTCTCCACCATCTTCGTCTTTTTTAACAATATTCATTTCGTCAAATAAATCTTTGATCTTACATGTAGTCATATTATATAGAGTAACTTCAGTGTCAGGCATAACACATTTACCTGTACCTGGTTCGTGATAAACTAACATACTATCGTAAGGTGTATTTTTATTGATAAATCTTGACATGAATTTTTGCGGTTTATTAAAACCGATATTTGGAAAATCTTCAACATCTTGGAGAGCTAATTCATTATATTCACGTTTCTTTGCAATATTTAGATAAAGATCTTTATCTGTTTCATAATAAGGAAAGAAATCTTCAAATTTGAACTCTAACTCTTTATTCATTTACCTTTAGAAATAGAAAAGATTTTTAAACTTGATTTCCAATGTATGCATTTCTTATTTCTTTAATAATTTTATCCCATTTTTCTTCAGAAATAATACTTTTGTAATCTTCCCACATTTCTTCTTCTGGCCCGTAATAAAACATAAAATCTGTTAATGGTCTCATGTTTCCATTGCTCAACTCATTCATAATTAAATCTCTAGTATTAACATTTAATTCTTCCAATGATTTATTTATCTTAGAATAATATATCGCTCTAATTTCTTCTTCTATTGGAATTTTTAATCTTAGTTCTTCGCTATCTTCAAAACCTTGGATTATATTTAATAAACGAGTTATATATCCAGTACTACATGTATCTATAGATTCAATGATTTCTTCTTCCAAACGTTTTATCAATTCGTCTTTGTATTGAGACTCTAATATAAAACTTAAAATAAATCTTGCAATGTCATGCAAAGTAATTGTATCATATTTTGTTGGATCAGTCATTAATCGCATGACATATTTTTGCAATGTCTCATGTTGAACATTTTTGCAAAGATCAAATATAATATCTAAATTAATAATATTAGACTTATATCTTTTTTGAAGAGCTCTAATTATATCTCTATAATCAATCTTATGCGCATTTTCACTATTTTCATAAATTCCATGAGAATCAAGACTATCCAAAATCTGATAACCAAATTTAATTTCATCTGGTTCGCCACATGTTATTAAAACATCAGCAGCTTCTGCCCTAGAACGCTGTGATTCATGTGAATCATTTGCTATATCTAATATATAATCCAATGCGTCATAGAAATGATCATCTGTTCTATGATGATTTGTTAAAATATATCTACAATTCAATATTTTTAATTCAAATGGACAATTTATATTTTGAAACCAAAATTTGTGCAAATTATATACTACATGATCATTCAATTTAAACATTCCATTGTTATTACTAAAAAATATCCATCTATCATAAATATCAATAGTAGAATCACTTATTATTTTTTTACAACAGTCAGTTATGATATTTATAGAATCTTTATACGGAATAGCACACATATAACGAATAGCTTGACATCTTTTATCAAAATTTTCATTATTAAGTGCAATATCTTCTAATTTTTTAAACGGATGAATATCACCTTCTGAAACTACTGTGGTTCCCATTTCTGAAGTTTTAATGTTACAAAATTTTGAAGGCATACTAGAAAGAGTTCCTATTGTTTGAGATAGATCGTCAACTAATAATTGCGGAGTTTCGTTAATATCTGCTAGTTCTCCATAATCAGATTTTCTATCGTTATTGAAAGGATTTAATGATTCCATTTCTAATAAATGGAATACTCTTTAACTAATGATTTAATTCGTTAATAAATCTATGACATTTCTAACATCTTGTGGCTCAGTTTCTAGTATCATTGGAACATCTAGAGACTGAAATTTTGATACTGTATATTCTAAAATATTTTTATCTTTAAAACAGTATCCTTTGGATATTAACTGATGTCTATCTTTCTTTTCTCCAAAATCAAAGATACTATCATTTAGATGAACACATGCAAGATTTTTAAGTCCTAATGTCCTATCAAAGTCTTCTAACATTTTATCAACTGAATTAGTTGTCTTAAAATCATATAAACCTTGTGCAAATATATGACATGTATCTATGCAAAATTTAACGTTTTCTTTATTATCAACTAATGAATATACTTTTGCTAATTGATCGAACGTGCATCCTAATTTCGATCCATTACCTACCATTGTCTCTAATATTAATGGAGTATTACCACTAAAGTTTATTTTATTAATACTTGTAGCAACTGCTTCAAGTCCTTTATCCACGTCTTTGCAAGAGCCAATATGTAGTACACATCCTTTATTTTTACAAACTAATTTATCTAATTGATCTATTTCCTTTGTGATTGAATCGATACATAAATTCAGATAATCGTCAGTTTCTTTATCGTTATTCCAAGCAATTTTATTTTTAGTTGCATTACCCGCAAGATTATAAACATAAGGCAAATGACTAAATATATCAATATTTGACCGTTTAATAAAAACGTTTGCATTATCAATATCTTGCTTTGTAAATGATCTTCTATTTATAGAATAAGGATTTCCTAAAAAAAATTGAGCACAATAGCAACCATTATCGCATGATTTTTTTATACTCTCTTCTAATGTTTTTTCAAGTGGCATGTGACTGCCTAAATATTTTATTGTTTGAAATATTACGTCAGACATTTATAATAAAAAAAATACTTGTTAAATTTCATTTTTGATAAATTTTCACACAAAATAAATATTCAACAACATTCGTTTCAACATTAATATTTGCTGATTTAAATCTTTTATAATCTAGTTCTTCTATCTCTACACTTCCATATTTTTCTAAAATAATTATCATATCGTTTTTGCTAATGATGCTTTCGTTATTATAAGATATAAATATCCATTTTGTTTTCAGTGAACTAATAAGATTTTCAAATGATTCTTTTACATTTTTCTTTTTGCAAAAACTAGATAAAAAACAATTATTTGGTATTCCTGTTTTTCCTTTCAATTCTAAATTGTCGTATGACTTATAAGCTATTATATTCAACGGAAAATAGTATTTTGAATATTGACGTTCATTGTATGGTGGATCTAGATATACTATATCAAATTGTAAATTAGTTATATTTGAATCAAGTATATTATGATTATAAACATTTGATTTAGCTATTGACTTATTTGTAATTTGATGTATTGGTTTTAATATTAATGGGTTTAGTGCGTTTTTTTTGAAACTTTTTAGATAACTTGTATACATTGATGTGGCATTTGCAAATTGATCTGCAGATGTTATTAAACTTGCCATAATAAAATAATAATCGTTATCTGTTAAATTTAGAGTATGTAGATATTTTTTTGTATAGTCAATACGTTTTGCATTATCAGTAGTGAAGTACATGCGTTCACAATTGTTATAAGGACTAAATTCTTTTGTAATTATATCTACAGTATTAACGTATAGTTTATTTTCAAATGAGTTATTAATTTGAGCAATTATATTTGCTATATTTGTATTATAGTTACATAATGTGAATGCATAATTTAAAATATAGCTATAATATTCTGAATCGTTTGATATAACTGGAATATTGTTTAATCTTAGAAATAATGATACGATACCAGAACCAGCAAATAAGTCTCCAAATAATGTGTCTTTATTTAAAATAATTCGTTTGGTAATTATTTCTAATAACCAATCCAATAATTTTAATTTGGATCCCATGTAGTTTATTCGTGTACATGAGCTCAATGATTTTATATCTTTAGATTTAATATAACAAACATTTGAAACATCAGAATTCATTATTTAATATAATGAAAATAGTATAAAAATAAAAAAAATAATAGAAAATCAAAGGTTAAGAGACTGCATAGATTTCCTATTTAAACATTAGTTTATAAATAATAAAATGCAAAATCAAGATGAATATATTTTTCGTGCTAAAACTAAAGAAGCTCATGTTATAAAAATATTTGGCGAATTATTACAAAACACAATTCGTTTTGCACCTTTTAAAATAACCGATAAAGGAATATTTTTAACTCAAAGTGATATAAGAATGGAACAATTAATTGATATTGCTTTGTATAAGGAATATTTTACAAGTTATATATGTACTAAACCACAAAGTTTTACTGTTAATTCAAGTCATTTTTATAAAATGTTAAGAAATATTAAAAAGAAAAACACAATTACATTATATATTACAGAAGCAAATCCTAACTTTTTGTGTATTACTACTGAATTAGCAGATGAAAATAACAATAAAACAACAAATACTGTTCGTATTAATCATGCAAGACCAGAAGATTTTAGATTGAATGAAGGATATAGTAATCCTGTTAATATGACAAGTAAAGAATTTCAAAATTTGAAAATTTTACATAATAAAGGACGTTTTGTTACTGTTTCTAGTAAACCAGGTTTTATTAGATTCTTTTGCGAAGGTCAAGATATGTTTACATGTGATACATGTGTTGGAGATCCGAATGAATCAAATGAAACTCCTGTGATACAAACATTTACAACAAATTATATAACAGGATTAACGAAGTGTGCAGGTGCTAGTCCAAATTCAAACGTACAAGTTTATATTCATCCTGTATTTCCAATGAAAATTAAAATGAGAGCTGGAAATTTAGGTGATTTGACAATATATATAAAAAGCAGAGAAATGATTGATGCAGATGCTACTGATAATGCAGATGAAGAAGCAGATTAATGAATCATTTTTTTAATTTGTCCATATATTGCATCTATTCTGTATGCAATTGTTTCATACGGATGCTCTGAATTGGGATGATCATCATGTGGATAATATACATCATCTATAGAAGTAGGATTATCAGTTCTATAATTAACAACAGTTTCTGATCCTTTTGGATCAATATAAGTCCATCCATCTACGTCAGGATTACTTCTAGCATATGGCAAATCATTAAGTCTTCTATGACGAATATATCCTTCGCTATTCATCCATTTTTGTATTAAGTGTGGATAAAGTCTTTCATATACATGAATTTTTTCATGTATCATTGTTCTTGTTATCATATCCAGACTTAGTTTTAATACTTGGTCTGAAAGAAAAATAATGTCTTGTCTAGTATGTGGTAAACCTTCTTCGTTTGCTTTTCCTCTAGTTAGGGTTAGTTTCCATGGTATTTTGACAATTATATTTTTGTCAATGCCTTCTATATCTGGCATTTCGTTTTTGAAAAAATAGTCTGCATTTGTACAAGCTCTTATAAGTAATGCTTTTTCTTTAATTGTAAAGTTATCAGCAGCATTACAAATTTTATTTATAAAATCTAGTTTGCTCTTTGCACCTTGCGCTTTAACGTCAAGTAAAGTCATCATTTCAACATAACCATCAGGATCTTTTCTAAAAAAATCAGATGTTTGCGTTTTTGTATAAAACACCGGTATACTTGTTTTAAAAGAAACATATGCTCCTGCTGTAATTATAGGAATTAACCAATACATTTATTAAAATAAAATGAAAAAATATAATTTTTAATAATTAGATAAAATGTCTATTTCGCATAATATTTTACTGCTTAATGATTTTAACGATATTAAACAGTATATTTCTGAAAATAATATTACTTTGCAAAATCTAATTGACGAAGATATACTTACTAAATATTGTGATAAAATTAAAACATTTAATGATTTTTTCGTATTTTTTAATATTATAAAATATTACAATTGGCCTAATATATTATCAGAAAAAATAATATATGCATTTTTAAATCATGGAAATGATAATATGATTATTCAACTTATAACTAAATTTGACATTTTAAAAAAAGTAAACGTATTTAAATTTTTCATACATGGGCTCTTTCTAAAAGATGAAAGTATATCATCAAAACTATTTGATTCTATTTTTAAAAATTTAGATTTGTATAATAATAAAGAAACGTACATTCTAGATACATTTAAATACTGTAGCGATAATCCTAATTTTTTTGGGTTTTTCAACTATATTACAAAAAAACATGTAATTGACGTATTTAATGTATTATCATTAATTGACTTATCAACAGTTGTATATACACTCGCATGTATTGATAAGTTTAAAGATTATGATTTTTTTGGTTCATTGATACTTAAAAAATCAATTGATAAATTCGCTCCAATTTATAATAATGATTATTTATATTTAATTGAAACGATATTAGATAGTGATCTGAGATTTATAGAATATGATAAAATTATTATCAATCCGTTAGAATTATTCAGTTTAAAATTGAATCGTTACTTACAGAAAGATAATCATCTAAGAATTATTAACATATTAAATAGATTGAAAAATCATTATAATATATATAATTCTAACGTAAATTATAAAGAAATTGCTGATATACAATCTAGATATAATATTAATTTATTAGATAAATATAAACCTAAAAACGATAATCTTATTTTATTTTATCAAGATGTGAATAAAATTCTTAAATATTCAAAAGAATTTTCTAATAATACTGTTATATATTATTGTAATCAAGAAGTTTTGAATGGAGTTATTTGCGAATTTAGTATGATCTTTAAAAATCATGTTATTAAAGATATAATACGTATAATAATAGATTATATTTAATTACATTACATCATGTAATGTAATCTCATAACATATTATAAAGCTCATCATTTGAATCTATATTGATAATTTCATTTGTTTTTAAATTTAATAACGCTTTTCCAATAAGGAAAAAACAGTCCGAAAAAGGTATGATTTTTTTGATATCTACTTTGCGTATAACATACTTATTTATTAGTCTAAATTCTTCCTTGATTTTTCTTTTAATTATTGATGTTATAACTGGATCAGTCATCATATTTTTTTTGACTATAAAAATTAAAGGGCAATTATTTTTAATATGGGTTAAATTTTGATCATTAATTAGTTCTTTTTGTTTTAGTATATCTATTTTAAATTGCGGATCATTTACTTGATAAACATCTTGTGAATCATATGTTCCTAGATGAAATGAATTTAACTCATAGTTAGATATTGTATCTTCCGCTTGTTTCAATTTCTGATCACATGCAAATAATGTATCTGTACTTTGAACCCATAAATTAAACAAATCAGTTACATGACTACTTGTTAAATTTAACGTGGATGTTATATCAGTGAAAGTATTATTTTGTAAGGTGTCTTTATTTTCATCTAGTTTTGATAACGAATCGTTTATTGAGTTTAAAGTATTAGAAAGTTTATTTTGTTGTTTGATAATGTTTGATAGGTTAACTGAACTGTTGTATTTTAATTTATCAAGTAAGATTATGATATCTCTTTCTTTTTGTGATATCAAAGAATCTTTCTTTTGCAAAATATGATACAAATAAAAAATAATACATGCAGAAATTATAGTAATTATTTTACAATTTTCCATTTGTTTATAAATAAGAAATTAATTTATTATTTGATTCATGTAATCATCGATTGACATTGCAGATGATACTTTTTGTTGTTCTACACGTCTTTGATATTCTTCCATTTTTTTACGTTCTTTTTCTAAGCGATCTTCTTCATCCACTCTTTTTTCTCTCTCTGCTTGTTCCCGTTCATCTCTTTCAATTTCTTCTTTTGTTTTTTTAACTATTGGTATGTGTTTGATTTTTTCTAAACGCTTATTAAAACTTACTTTTTTATTGGAAATTGGTCTTGATAAATCTTTTTTTAAAATGGATTTTTTTGGTGCTGTTAATAACGAGTGACGTACTTTACTACGTTTTGGTTTTTTGTCTTTAGCGTTATCTAAACGTTCTAGTATAATATTATCAGTTTTTGCGTTTGATTTTTTTCGTTGCGATCTTTTTCTTATAGGCGAACGTTTATCAGTTTTAATTGCAGTAATATCAGTTACAACATTATTCATATTATTTATTAAATATTAATTTTTTTTTAAATTCGTAATAATAAATGGATTTAGAAACATTATACAAGATTAACATCGTTCTTTTATGCATAGCGATAGTTTTGTTTCTATCTTGTCTTTATAAGACTAAAACTGAACCTTATAGACAAATGACTGTTGACTGTAAACAAAACTTATTTAATGAATTAAAAGTATTTCCTTATTTAAAGGAAATAGATCCGAAAGACTTCAATATATGTGGACAAGTTGGTTGGGAATCTTTAATTCTCGGACAACAAAAGAAAGGTATTGCTTTAATACAATCATTAAGTAATATGTATGCTAAAGAGCAACTACAATGGGCAGAAACATGTGGTCTCAAATTAGAAGAACAACCAAATTTTGCAAAACAAACAGCAGAAAATTTCAAAGAGATGAAAAAGGTATAAAATGAATTTTAAACGATAATTTTAATCATACAAAAATGATTGGAAAATGTCAAAAATGCGAGATGTATTCAAATACATTTTCATATATTTGTTCAAATGAAAATTGCAAAAATTGCATATGCATGGAATGCGATGAAAAAATACAAGAATGTAGAGAATGTAACTCTGATATGATTAGATATAATTTAGAAGATGAAAAAAAATATAAATGCGAATATTGTGATAAAAAATTTAACTATCACGAAGTATATATGAAACATTTAGAACTTTTTCATAAAAAAATCACAAAAACAGAAAAGTCAGAAACTGATTCAGACTCGGAGTCAGAAATTATTGCAAATGTACCAATAACTGATATTCTAAGTAGAAAAATAGGAATACCAAACTATATCAATTCTTGTTATATTAATTCCGTTTTTCAACTATTAAAATCTAATGGGTTATTAGAAATATTATATTTACAATATGAAAATTTAACTTATATACATGAGTTAGTGAAAACAATAAGAAAAGAATATTGCGAACTTGTTGGTATATCAGAAACAGAACAATGCGATGCTAATTATTTTCTTACTTATTGTCTTGATAAGTTATTAGATAATAATAATACAGAGTTAAGAGAAAAGTATCGTTTTAACTGCAAATACTCAAAAACATGTCCAACATGTAAACATATTCATATCAATGAAAAAGTAGAAAATGCTCTTACTATATATGTTAATGAAAATACTAATATTACAAATGCAATGAGAGACAGTTTAAAAACTGAAGTATCGTTAAGATGCGATAATTGTAGTAAACAAAATGATAAAGAAAATAAAACAATGATTTGTAAAATTAGTTATGATAAACCAGAATACTTAATTTTATCTATACAAAATAATAATCCAAAAGCTAATTGTGAAATATACTATGGTATTATATTAGGTAAAACCCCGCTTTACGAATATAAATTAATAGGTATAATATCTCATTATGGGAAATATATATCTCATAATATAAGTTCTGGACATTATATATCTTATATATTAGATGAAAACGAAGATAAATGGTATGAATATAATGATAATATAGTAAAAGAAATGGATGATGATGATATGGATGACTTGCTAAATAGTAAATCAGTTAAAATTACAAAAGAACGTATAGTAACTTTACTCTATAAAAAACATAGAGTAGTTGAAGAAAACGAAGATGATGAATAAATATCTTTATATTTGTAATAAGGATATTAAAACATTTTTATAAATTCTAAATAATTATCAACAAAATTAATTCTATAACCCAGTCTGAATAGTATTGAATCAGAAGTATTTATAAATTTATTAATGAATGCATTACATTTATCAGTATCAAGATCTAAGAATTTTATAAATATATAAGCTATAAGATTTCGTATTTCTAAATCATCAAATTGATATAACATTTGTTCTAATACTTTTTGAATAAAAATTGTGTCTTTTAAATTAAAGAATTCAATTAAGAATGTTCTATCGTATAGTAGATGACAGCATATATGGATACAGTTATGTTCATATATGTATTCAAAAATATTTTTACCAAATAATGTAAAATCAGTATATTTTTTTTTCATATATTTTTCAAATAACGAATTAAAATATGCAAAGTCATTCACGTCATCATAAAATAACAAACTTTTTAGTTTAGTTAAAAGTAATAAATCATACTTTGATATTTGATTATTTTTATATACTTGATATATTACAGTTTTGAAGTCATGATATGACACACTTTGATCATACAATACTTCTAAAGTAGTCATAATGTAATTTACAAATAGTAAGATGTTGATAAATAATTCAATTTATTCTAAAGTAATAATGCATTGATAGGTTTCTATTGCAGATATAAGCTTAGCATTTGGAGAAAACTGATCTTTTTCTGATAATTTCAATAGTTCAACTCTTAATGGTAAGTGATCTGGAATATAAATATATTTATGATCGTCTTCAGTAGCTAATGAAATATTATCGAATAAAATATTATTACGTTTTACTTGATAAGTTTGTGGTTCTGGAATAAAGTTTGAGAATTCCAATTTTATATTTCCAGTAGTTCTAGTTTGAAATGAAACCCAAGGTATTGATTTTAGATAAACTTGAGACCCAAGTGGAGTATTATCTCTAGGAACAATTACTACAATATATTTATTTTCATGATTAGCCATCGAATCAACTAATGCTTTATAAATACCAAATCCATTTACTGCTTGAGTTTTGGTCATTACAAAATCTTTATATAAATCAGAAATTGCTTTTCTGACTGAATTTGTATCGGTTGATAATGATTCTACACGTTGCATAGGAATATCGTTAGGATTTTTCTGTCCTAACATTTTTAAAGGACCATCATCTATAATTGTGTACTTTGGTTTGGAGTTTTGATTACTCATTTTGATAATGTTTGTTGTATTTAACATAATATTTTAAATAATTTATTCAATAAATAATTGTTTTTTTAGAATAGGAACATATAATTGTGCAATATTTTTAATATATAAACCACACCCGTATTGCTCATAATTTTCTTTTACTTTTGTTAAAAAATTAATAATTTTAATTAAAGTATTGTCAGATAACGCCTCTAAGTTTATTCCGTCATCTATCAACATATCAAAAGGATGTAATCTAATAGTATTTAAAGGATTTGTAAGTTGTACATCAGGTAAGTCATCTACTATTAATGTGTTACATGGATAGTAGTTATATTCTTTGAGATATTCCCAGATAAAATTTAGATCTTTAATTCTTCCTTCGCCATATTTAGATTCTGCCATTGTTACATGATATCTGTACATTATCATGTTGATTTTTCTATTTGGATTATTTTTCTTGATAAATTTATCAACAATGAATAACGCATAATCACTTTCTGCTGCTGTCCATATACTTACATTAAAATTTTGAAATAAAAAATCCAAAAAAGTTTGAAGATGCGGTCTAGCAAAAACTCTATATTCAACTTCACCTCTAGAATTATTCATGTCATTAAATTCAAAATGAGATTGGTAGGTTTCGTTGATATATTTTAACTCATCAATATCAAGTGCATTAATAATAGTATTATCAAGATCCAACAATACATTTATTTTTTTACAATCTTGAGTAATCATTTCATTCGAAATATTTGCAAAACTCTGTACAAACATATTTATAATTATCAATATTTTTTTATTTATTTCTAAATATAATCCTATTTTAAAGAAGCAAATTATCTTAAATAAATGAGTTTTGGTGGAGTTATTCATTTTACTAACGAGAAATATTTTGCTGGCTATGCTATAGCTATTAAAGCTCTAACTGAGTATGGTTTTAAAATATCTATTGCTGTCAAATCTGATATTTCTCAAAAAGTATCAACTTTACTTTCAACAAATAATATCAATACTTTTACCTATATAAACTCCATTAATGAACTTGCACATAATCTTGTTGTTAATGGATTTTTTATATTATTAACTGTAGAAGAAAATACTGCTTATACTTTTCCTGGAATTTTACACTCAAACATAAGTGTTGATATCAAAACAATAACAACCGAACCAGGACTTCCTACAAGTTATTCATTTAATATTTCAAAAAATGTTAAAGACTGGGAACAGTTTATAAATTTTTTAATTAGAAAAGGTAGTCCTAGTGTTGCAGATATTTTTAACAAAGAAAATATTGTTTTCAAAGGGTCTAATATAAATTATGGTAGAATTGCATTAAGAAGAATAGTAAATGGTAATACATTTAACGTATCTTATCGTATTAAACCAAATTGGAATTTTAGTCATGATAGTTCTCAGTTAATTCAAGATTTTGGACGTTTATTTTCAAAACACGAACTAGTTAATGATAATATAGATTATTTTATGATTATTAACATGTATTTTGGTCAATTTGCTCCGGAAAAAACCATATATTTTATGATGGAACCATATGGAGAAAAACAATATCAAACTTGGTTGGATAATTTTAAAGATAGATTTTTATTTTATGGTTGTCATAAACATCATTTAAATTTTATTGAACCCCATGTCGATTTAAAACAAGCTATTCCATCTCAACGTAAAAAAGGATTATCAATAATTGTAAGTAGTAAGACATCAGATCCTGGACAACGTTATAGAATAGATATAGCTAAAAAGCTTGATGATCTCGCATGTAACGATAAATTAGGATTTGAGCTAAAAATATGGGGACAATGTAAAGATTTAGGATTTAAAAATTATTATGGAGAACTTCCAAGATATAAAAAAGACATTGCTCTTGATGAGTTTACTTATCATTTTACTACAGAAAATAATAGAATTGATAACTATATAACAGAAAAATTATATGATGGATTTTTAAGAGAGTGTTATACATTTTATTTAGGTGCTCCAAATGCAAAAAGATATTTTTCAAAAGATAGTTTTCATGAACTAGAAGGAGATATAGATAAAGATATAACAACAATAGTTGAAACCATAGCTAATGATCCTTGGAATAATAAATTGCAATTTATAAGAGAATCATCCAACAGAATACTTAGTGGTATTTATAATGCTGACAATAGAATTTCATCAATAGTTGAAATTTCAAACATAAATGTCGGACTTCATACTAAAGTTAATATAGAACCTAAAAACGAGATTAATGATAAAAAATTAATTTGTTTAAAAAATCAAAGTTTTAAAGATATTTCAGCTATTCAATTTGAATTAAGTGATACTCAATGGTTATTAAAAGTTGCTTATCAATTTTTAATGCAAAGAAAAAATGCGTTAATTATATTTGATGATCAAGCTGATATTCACGATTTATTATATCAAAATTTGAGTGAAGCAATTAGTTCTTGTGACGATAATACAGATATGATTCATCTCACAAGTAAAAATGCTAATGATATTAATGAAGGATACTTATATATGCGTTTGCACTGTATGGAAAAATTATTAATGCATGCTAATAGTGGTTTAATGCATAAAATAAAATTAGATATTAGACATTTTACTCTTGTATAAGTTTAGTATAAAGTCTTATTTATAAATAATAAGACTTATTTAAAAAATTTTGATTCGTGTTCTTTTCCTAATCTATCACCATATGTTTCTTTGTGTACATCAGAAACATAAACGATTTCTTTTGCTTCAATTTTTTCAGGTCCATTTTCAGGATCAATAGGTTTTCCAAATTGATTGAATAATACAATACCAAACATTTCAAATTCTGCTGTAAATATAGCTGTATCAATATATTTTGAGTCTAAAGTAAGATAATGATCTCTTCCTCTTATATTACACATTTCAAAAAGAGTTTCAAGACATAATTTAGTATTTTCTTCAGGTGTCATTCCTAGAACATCGCGATATTCTTCTCTAATCTTTTCAAAATTCCATGAAACAATTCCATGTTTATTTGCATCAGTACATTGTATTTCTTTTCCATTAATATAAAGTTTTATCCATTTTATATCTTTTGGTTTTTTAATTTCAAGAACTTTTAATAAACTACTATTTGGATAATTATATTCAGAAGATTTACGAAAGAAAAATTCTCTACTTTCTGTTAAGTTAGACATTTTAATTATAAATATTTAGTAGTTTAAATTATAATTAAATGTAAAAAATGAAAAATTAATTCATTCTCATTAATTTAAAATTAAAATCATTTTATATAATTAAATGAGTGTACCTTCATTAACTAATGATGAGTTAGAAATATGGAAAGACTTGCGAACTAACAAAAAACCATTATTTAATCCACGTACAAATAAAGCTTTAGGCGAAACAAGTGTTTACATTAAAAAATTCGATTCACAACTTGAAGTTTATCTCAAAAATAAACCTGAGTTAGCTCAACCTGTGATCAATCCATTACCATCAAGTGCTAAACCTAAATTATTTATTAGGAAAGAACAAGTACAGGACACTATTAATAAACCTGAAGCAGTTCAGCCTGAAGCAGTTCAGCCTGAAGCAGTTCAGCCTGAAGCAGTTCAACCTGAAGCAGTTCAACCTGAAGCAGTTCAACCTGAAGCAGTTCAACCTAAAAAATTTTTACAAGAACCAATAAGAGTATCAGATTATAAAAGATTACCAAAAAATGCTGTTAATAGAGATGGTCTTAGATTAAATCTCGCAAGAAATTGCTTACCAGATCCACCATATAGATGGACAAAATCTAATAGAGCTCAGGGTATAACAGAAGGATATTGTGAAGAAGATATAAATTATACAAAGTATTTAGAAGAAATGAGATTATTTAAAGAACAAGTACAACCTCAACAACATATGGAAGAACAACAGGACCAACCGCAAAATTTAGAAGATGAAGTTAAATGGATGATTGCAGATATTCCAATTAATGAATGTGAGAAATTAGTGCAATTTAAGAATAGACGTTGTAATGTAGAAAATGGGATTGTAGAAATAGGTTATATATCTGATGACGAACGTTCAAATATTTTAAATACTATTGAAAATATTAAAACTAGATTACAATTAGATAATCAAAATATTGTTAAAATTCAAGAACAAAAAATTAAAGAACTTGAAAATAAATTAAAATTGCAAGAAGAACAGCATAAAAAATTAATAGACTCTTTGCCAATTCAAATTAAGAATTTAATAAAAACTAATAATATTGACTTATCAAATGCAAATGACAAAGATGCAATAATGCAAGAATTATTTAATAAGATAGTATCATTAGAACAACAAGAATTAATAGTTAGAAAACAATACGAAGATGATATTAATAATTATAAAGTTAAATTACAAGAACTAGAAGATAAATTGAATAAGAATCTCGAAGACTTTCAACGTATGAATTTTAATGGTCAACCAGTACAAATTGTACAAGAAGTACAACAAGCTAATATCAAAGAAAAAGAATATCAAGATGAAATAGAAAAATTAAGAAATCAACTTAGACAACTAAATTTAAATAGAAAAGAACGTAAACATTTTTGTCATGTGTTAGATATATGGAAAAATGAACAAGTAGCATTCGAAGATTTACGTTGTGATGATAATGAATCTTGTAATTTAGATAATAATACTTGTGAACAATCAGATAATCCTAATACTATCATTGTAAACGATAAACCCGTACTAGTAAAGCCTTCAGAAAAGATTGATCAAATTAATAATAAATTAAATAATTTAAGAAATCCTGTTCAAGTTCAACCTGTAGCACAAGTAGTTCAAGTACAACCACCAGTACAAGTACAGCCACAAGTTCAAGTCCAAAAATGTATGGTATTAGAGTCACATGATACTCAACAAGATTTACAAAAAGATTTACAATGTGACAACGGATTAGTATGTGATATAGTAAATAAACAATGTGTTCCTGAAACTCCAAATACAAATATTTCTTATATTCAATTTTTGAATGGAGATAGAGTTAAAGTAACTGGAGATAAAGAACAAAGAAAAATTGTTATTAAGAAAATAGAAGAAGAAATTAAAAAACATTCACAACAATATAAACCAGTAATTAAACATTTTGAAACAAAACCAATTGATATTAATAATCTTATTAAGAATCTTAATACAATTAAAATCAATTCTCAAACTTTTATTAATAATAAAGCAATTATAGCAGACGATCAAATTAGAAACCAAATTGCAGCTTGTCTAAAACAAGATGGTCCTGGTCAACGTTAATAAAATGAGTTTTCTTTATTTTTGAATAAAGAAAAAAGATGAATGAGCAAGAAGCTAAAAAAGAACTTAATAAAATTTTAAATAGTTCTATATCAAAAAATGATAATATATTTGAATATATTGAAAATCATTTGAATGATTTTTATAATAAATCATGTTCAAGTATGTTAGAACTAAAACAAAGAACAGTTAAGCAAAAAGGATTTCTCTTTGAAATATTTTGTAAATATTATTTATTAGCAAAAGGATATACACAAGTATTATTATTTAATGATATTACCATTGAACAAAAACAACAATTTGGATTCACAAATCAAGATAATGGAATAGACCTTATCGCAATTAAAGATAATAATTATTTTGCAGTTCAAGTAAAATATAGAAATGAAACAGTTGTAAATGGCAAATTAAAACGTAGAGTTACTTGGAGAGATATATCAACATTTCTTAGTTTAGCAACAAGAACAGGACCAAGCGGTAATTGGACCAAGCATATTATATTTACTAATGCGGATTCAGTAAGCTGGAAAGGTCATAAAAGTAAAAAAGATTATACAATAGCAAGAAAAACATTATTAAACCAAACTAGAATTTTCTGGATATCCATGATTAATATTATGAATAATGACTCAAATAATATTAATAAGACTTGTGTAAATATCGATTCGCAAGAAAATATACGGAAAAAACGTGAAGAATGGTTAAATAAATTAACAACTAAGGATATTAATAAATGAAGACATTATCACTTCAAAAACAATTGTCACTAATGGTTCAATTTTCAATATGCTTTATCATAGGTTTAATTTATATGTTATCTTCTGAAGATACAGATAAAAATAGGATTGAATATAATCCTACAAATTTCACAATAGGATTTCTTATAGGCATCGTAATTTGTATAGCATTGATACTTATATTAAGCATAATATTGAAATATTTTAATATAACAAACAAAGAATGGTTATTTTTTGGTCCCAAAATAGTTTCATATTTTATTTAAACATTACGCAATTGTAATGTTTACCTAATTAAAACTAAATTAGTTGTTTCTAATGATTTCATAACTATCCATTTAGGATTTAATATCTGGTCTTTTAATATTGGAACTTGTCCTAATAATCCTATCAAGTTCCATTCATCGCGTTTTTCACGTGATATATAAGGTCTATTTACATCATAATTTGGGTTTTTGACAGGTCTTAAATAAGGATTACCATTTTCATCATGTGTTTCATATACTATAGAACCTGAAGGCTTCAAATCATAAGGAACTGCATCTTGTGGATATTTTCTTTTAATTCCATTATCATCCCATGTAATATATTTATATTCTTCTAAATATGGTACTCCAAATTCATCGCATAAATACTTTTCTTTCCATTCACTCCAATAAACATTTCCTACAGTTATTGGCATTTTAAAACCTGTTTTAGGTCTAACTACACCAATAATATTCGAAGGATCATCTTCTAATGTGCTTATGCGAATTTTATCACCTTCTAATACTACAGTAGATCCTAATGGATACTGATTTCCATCAATTGATTCAAAAAATTCTGCATAATCTGCACCATTTGCATTAAAATTTTGTCTAGAATATGTACTTCCATTTTGATCAATCTTAAATATACCTGTTACTGTTTTATTGTCAGTATTAGTAAATCCTTCGTTATCATTTGGATCAACAATTTCTTTTGTACCACATACTAAAAAATCATATGAACAAATATCATTTGGTTGTATATGACTAATAATTGAACCAATAGCAGGACGTTCTATACCACTTGTATTATTTGTAGTATTTAACAGTGGCAAAAAATACCCAACTCTATTTTCATAATGAAAACTCATATTTATTAAATTAACAATAATAAAAATTTAAACTAATTTATTACATATTGATAAATGGAAACACCAAAACGTGTATATAATTTAATTTCAGATAGACAAACTGAAATACTTAATGAAAACACAAATACTCAATTGAAATATGAAAGTTTTTCCGTAGGATCATTACCATCCAAAATAGATTTACGTCTAAAATTACCACCTATCATAGATCAAGGTTCAGTAGGTTCATGTACTGCTTGTGCAATTTCTGCCGCTTTTCAATATTGTGATCCTAGCTGGATTCCTAGCGAACTTTTTATTTATTACAATACTAGAATGTTAGACAATAATGTTAATACAGATAGTGGTACTACTATCAGTCAGACAGTAAATTCTATTGTAAAATATGGTGCATGTAATAAAGTTAACTGGCCATATAACGTAAATTCTTGGAGCACTAGACCAACTAAGTTATGTTATACAGAAGCTTTAGATCATCAAGCATTAAATTATTCACATATAGAGCAAACTTATGTATCAATGAAGTCATGTTTAGCATCAGGATTTCCTTTTGTTATTGGTATATTTTTATGGCAATCTTTTGAAAGTTCTTCAGCTGCACTTACAGGTTTTATTCCAATCCCAGATAAAACAAAAGAACAATATTTAGGTGGTCATGCAGTATTATGCTGTGGTTATGACGATGATAAAAAAGTATGGATAATGAGAAACTCATGGGGTCCAAGATGGGGTGATAAAGGATATTTCTACGTTCCTTATTC
>JACCDO011589270.1_pt1 | contig 88931 bp, 72 predicted proteins | sample 7446101 | NCBI WGS metagenome assembly JACCDO01 (sample SAMN15323440, study PRJNA562643) | freshwater metagenome | isolation source: river surface water | place: USA:Blue River Watershed | collected 2017-08-16
TGATCTTGACCTCGTGGTATTGAAGGGCAATCAAGGGGAGGGCAAGGCCGGGGTTGGTGCAAAACCAGAATTGGAGAGGCACGTACAATGTGGTCTCAGGAAGGGCGTTGCGGGGAGCACACACTTGGCGGGGGGCCAAGGAGTCGCAAGGGGACTCAACCTCAGAGAAAGAGGGATCGGTGATGAAGGTAAGTTGGGTGGTGTTACCAATCATCTTGAAGTATCCGCGTTGTTGCTCAGAGGTCATTGTGAGTTGGTTCCAGATGTGCATCCAGTCACCGTATTGACGGTCGATGCGTTGACCACCAATCTCAACTTCAACTTGGGCGATGAGCTGTTCACCGGGGAAATCTAACCAACGGGCATACACACCCTGGTTACCGGAGGTGCTGTAGTTTCCGAGACCCATAAGTTGGTTGATCTCAGGAAGAGTCACCTGAAGGTAGGTGCGGTATGCCAAATCTCCGTTTCTGGAGATCACGCATTGCACGCGACGACCGAAATCGGCCTGGCCATTGAATGTCTGTTCAATAGACTCGATGGCAAAGTTAGTATATCTGCGATAAGTAACTTTCCAGAAAGTGATCTGAGGATTACCAGTAAGGTAAACGTCTTGGGCGCCATAGGCGACGAGTTGCATTAATCCACCTCCCATTTTATATAGTTGCTAAAGAAAAAAATTTTTTGGATTTTAATTTAATTAAAATAGAATTAATTTAATTAAATTGGCTTTAAATTTTGCGGAAGGTTCCTGTTTTCCTAAGAAATAATTTTATTCAGGTCTAAATTGGTCTTCATAAATTTCATAAGATATGTGTCCTCAAGTATCTCCTTTTTATTTTCGTGACTCTTTGTAAATACATAGGACCCGTTTCGTTTCTTCACAGACCATCCCTGCTCTATAGAATTAAACACAAGAATCATTTTTTGAAATGTTATCACGTCAACCTTTACATTGTCATTTTCTAAATCTTTTAAGGATTCCAAGGAAACTTTCAGATCCATTTACTTAAATTATAGAAAACATTACTTGATTTTGAACTCTTTCTTTCACATGCACTGTCAATCTGTAAATATAGTTAAACCTATGGAGCGGTATAGTCCAGACCCATTTCATTAAAAAAGACAAAATCGTTTTTGTAAAAGTTATATACCTTGTTTTTTAGGTCTTCATTATAAAAATATTTTAAGTTGACGTTGAAATCATAGTAATCGGTCATTTCTAAATCAAATACATCATGCGTGATAGATTCGCTATAGTGTTTTCTTTCATGTCCTTCCCTTTTGGTTAATATTGTTTCGGGTAGTTTTATATTGTATAATTCTTCGATATATTTGTAATCGATCTTCTTAATATCGTAACATTTAATGCACTTAGATAGCATAATACTTTTTTTGAAATTTTCTGTTGTTTGGGGTGTAAAATGATGCTTTTCAACCATCTTCCAATCACCCTTAACGGTTTCTTCTACAAATTTAGAAAATGTAATAGTATTGTGTTTCCATAATCGTCTAAAGCCTCCGCCTAACTTATATTTATCTAAAAACCCCGATATAATTCTCTCGTATGGATTTCTACTAATTATTATCGTCGTATACTTTTCAACATCATCTGGTAGCTTATGGTAGTCTTTGCGACTATGAATAATATTATCTTCCTTGTTATTTTGTAAAAAATAGAAAATTCGTTTAATATGGCTGCATCCACATTTAGCAGACCACCCAAATAGTATTTTACGGTTATTATCAACAAGGAAATACATATTATACATGTGTAATATAATTATACGTGTTTTTATATGCAAAGAACGGGTGCATCTGCAAAGCCCTTGACATTTCCAGAGACATGACATTATTCCCCCCAACCTTGAACGGAGACGGTCCTCCGAATTAGGAATTAATACATAATAAATATATTCTCTTTATTATCAATTAAACAGTTTTATTTAAAATACTTAAGAGGGGGAATGCCGAATTTTAAGCCAAAGTCTATTAAAAAAATTAAATTTAATAAGAAAACGGCCGTTACTCTTGACACGAAGCATAAGGAGTTTTTGACAGAGTTTACAAATGACGAGACCGATGTTATACCAGAATTGAAGGCGGAGCGTCACGAATTAAAAACAAAACTATTGAATGAATATGACGAACTTACTCTGGAGGCCAGAATAGAACTCGAGGACAAGGTGGCCGAGATAACAACGCGAATAAGAGATATCAATGCAAAAAAGAAGGAATACTTTCTTGACAATTCCAAATTTATTTTTGAGTATTTTGAAAACAAAAAGGATATATCTGTTGGAAGTAAATATCAGACTGCGACAAATAAATCTAAACTGGTAAACACCTTTTTCAAAATTAAACAAGACCCTGAACTGGATACTTCATCACAAAAAGAAACAAGCAACATTGTTCAGAAATATTTGAGTAATATTGATGATAGCTTTCTTGATGTAAACACGTTTGTGTGCCAAACAGATGTATGCCAAGTATGCCACAAAGGCGAGCTAATACCACTGGAGGATGAGGGTATTTTAGTATGCAATAGTTGTTCCAGAAGTATTCCTTATTTAATTGAAAATGAAAAACCATCTTACAAAGAACCACCCAAAGAGGTCTGCTTTTACGCATACAAACGGATTAACCATTTCAAGGAAATATTGGCCCAGTTCCAGGGGAAGGAAACAACGCAAATTCCGCCAGATGTCATTGAAAATATCAAACTCCAGATCAAAAAAGAGAGAATAGAGATATCACAAATCACAAATGGGAAAACAAAGGAGGTGCTCAAAAAATTAGGATATAATAAGTACTATGAACATATACCATTTATTAAGGATAAATTAGGGATTAAACCGCCAATCATGTCTCAGGAATTAGAAGAAACGTTGTGCAATCTGTTTACCGATTTACAGGCCCCTTATTCCAAGTTTTGTCCGGATGATCGTGTGAACTTCCTGAATTATTATTATACCGCATATAAACTGTGCGAACTATTGGGAGAAGAAACATATTTGCCCTTTTTTCCAATGTTAAAAGACAAGGAAAAAAGAATAGAACAGGATGTTATTTGGAAAAAGATATGCGAAGAATTGGACTGGGAGTTCATTCATACAATATAACGTTGCGTAATTAATTCGCCGGTTTATATGGGAACAATTGTAGCGCACGGGTGTTATAAATTGAAAAGTTTGGATCGCCGGTATTTGCGCCGACTCCATTACCAAAACACATCCCTCCACGCTGTTTGCGGCTACTTTGTCGCTTCATGGTCCGACGTCTACTAAGAGTTCTTCCGCGGCGTGCGCTCGCACTTTTTTTAGCATACCTCTTACGTGTCTGCATCTTCCTCGCCATAATATATTACGCTTAGATTAAATATATTATGCTATTATGATTATGTTATTATGGGACTACGATATTAAGTCAACTTAGAACCCTCCAGGGAACTTGACCAAGTTAGCACCAATACCAAAACCAGCACCAGAGCGGGCAGTAGCACCCATGCTGGGGATATATGTATCAAGGATGCTGAATGTAGCAGCGGCAGTCAAGGCAATCAAAATAACCTCCTCAATATTTAAGGAACGTTTAGGGATGGCATAGGCAGCAATTGCCACCATCAAACCTTCAACAAGATACTTAATGACTCTCTTAACAAGTTCGGCGACGTTAATCAAACTGTTCATTATAATAAATAAAAAGAAAAAAATATATATAATGCGATAAAAAACTTAAAATCAAATAAGTTAATTAACTAAATGGATCGTTCTAAAGGAAAGAATTCTGACAAGACTGGGTTTGAAAGAAAACAGGTTAACGGAAAACCAAACCCGAAGTATGTAGATTTGCTGGAGGAGGACAAGCCGATTGCCGGGCAAAAATTTGTGTGTGTTTCGTTTTGTTCCCCCGAAAAAGTTTTGAAGGATAAGGCCGTGTTCTTTTTCGAGGAGTTCCTAAAGAAATGGGAATTCAACAAGTCAATGGAAAAGTTTCTCCAGTTCCTTAACTTTGTTTCTTATAAATACAATCTTTCGTTTGACGATATTTCAAATGACTTTAAGGAATACGTTAAGGAGGAGAAGGAAACACTGGCCAAGGTTGGGATTGAAGACGAGTACAAGACCTTTATTGACAACAATGAGGAAGAGTTGCAGAAGCAATTTGATATTGCACACAGCTTCCAAACCAATACACGGGGGTTGAAGATTCGTGGGTCCTACCCAACTCAAGAAGAGGCAGAGTTGCGATGCAAGATGTTGCGAGAAATTGACCCCAATCACGATGTTTTTGTTGGACCGATTGGCATGTGGATGCCGTGGGATCCCGAGGCATATAAGACTGGACGTGTAGAATACATGGAGGAGGAACTCAACAAGCTAATGAGCGAAAAGAACAAGAATGAATCAAACGCCAAGGCCGCATTTGAGCAGCGCCTTAAGGAAACAAAACAGAAGGCAATTGAGGAGAATATCAAGTCCGCAGAGAAGTCAGGTAATACTTTGACTCAAACAATTGATGAACAGGGTAACTTGGTAGGTGTCAGTAATGCAAATACACAAGAGTTCGCGCTCAAGGAGAACGAGAACATCTCCACCGCCGACATTTGCATGGAATTGTTCGAGGGCGATAATATTGTGTCAGGTAAAACGGACAACGGTGCAAGTCAGTTAGTAAGCGGCCCATTTGCTAATAAAGATTCCATGGAAAAAGTAGATTAACACAATTTTTTATAATATCTACTTAAAATCAAATAAATAATATAACTATTATGAAGGTTTGTTATATTATTTCAACATGTGACAAGTATTTGGACAATCGAGTTAAATTTCAGATGGAGTCTTCGTTTTTAAAGGACGTCCCTCTTGGCGATATTTATTACTTAACATCTAAGCCAAATATCAAAGAGCGACAATTTGGATGGAACTGTGTCGACGACTTTGAAAGCATTACCTGGAAGTACATTCATTTTATTTACAATATGAATATTCCACAATATGACTGGTATATATTTATTGACGACGATACGTTTGTTTTCAAAAATAGGCTATATAATTTATTGCATCAGTATAAGCCAGACGACTGTTATTACATAGGAAAGGAACTTGATCATATCAAAAGAGATTTTGGACTGTACATGTCGGGCGGGGCTGGGTATGCCATATCAACTGGGCTATATAAGCTAATTTATAACCATGTTAGAAATACAGGGATTAATGCGAGTTTTAAACATTGGTGTGACGATTTGTGTATCGGTTTATGGATCCAGGAGATTGCAAAAACGAATACGGTAAATCAAATTAATGACAATCGGTTTAACGTGGGAGTGCACGCGAATGATGGACAACTTGCAACCGATATTACATTTCATAAGGTTATTACGAAGGACCAGTATGATTTTTATGGCTCTATTGCGGATGCTGAGTATATCAACCCGCAACCCGTCACCACGCCATCACATGCCATGACACAAGATAGTATTCAAAAGGATACGGTTTTCACATTGGTAACAGATACTGCGTACTTTGAAAGGGCGAAAAGGACTATTATTGATTTACGAACGCGCGGTAATTGGAAGGGAGAAGTTGTTCTAATTACAGTTGGGTTCACATTGAATGCGAATTTTAAGGACTTTTATAACATTACAGAGACAAGTTTCGCTGCGATAGATAAATCAACCCTACTTGCCAAGATCGGCAGCAACGGCTTCACCGATACGACAGACAAGAGAGAAATTAATAAACTTGCACAATGGGAAAAGTTGCACGTGTTTGACGAGTATTTTGCACAATGGTCAAGAGTGGTTTATTTGGACGCAGGTCTGCGTGTTCTCGAGGATGTTAAATATTTGCTCGAACTCGAATACAAGGACCGCATTCTTGCCCCCAAGGATGGCAAACTACATGAAGACCAAGCGTTTAAATGTCAGTTGAGCACAGACAATGCCGAATTAATATCTAATATGCGGAGTGAGTTCGGCGAAAATATGTTTGCGTCAAATTATATGCTTAACTGCATGTGGATATATGATACAAATATTCTCAAATTGTGCAATAAACAACAACTGATTGATGCGATGAATAAGTACACTTGTTGCAAAACAAACGAAATGGGAATAATGAACATATTATTTTGCTTCAAGTATAACTTATGGGAGCCATTCCCGGCAAAGGCACCCAACGGCAAGTTTTTATTTGACTGGTGTGAGTTGAATCAAACATACAAGACGACGTGGAGAGAATACTGTTATATGAAGTACCCAGTTACAATTTCCTTTGGCGATGTATAAATATCTGAAAACCAATAATCAAAAGATAATAAATAAAATAATATAATCATTTGCATAATATTATTTTACCATTTAGTAGACTTCTTAACGCTAATTTTGGGCCCACCCCCGCGCTTTTTAACCGCACTTGGGTCATACTGCTCCTCCTCCTCTTCATCCTTGAGTCCCTTGGAGAGTTCCCAGAATTCCTTTGACCCCAATCTAAAATCGCCATGATTGTCGGCCTTGTACCAAAAGACCTGATCGTGCAACTTGTTTGATTTGGAGTTATTATTAATTACAAGACATTCGTAGTTTTCAGTGCACTGGTCCATCACCTGACAGAAGCTCTCAAACGTCGGAAACATACCAGCATAGTTCTCGTATATTCGCTTTCTGTTGGCTATGTAGTTCTCTCTGAGAATGAAAACGTAATCAATATTTGTACGGAGAGTTGGTGGAATACCCAACGGGTACTGCATAGTTATCACCAACATTACCTTCCAATGGCGTCCGTTCATAAACAGCAACCGCATCATCTTGTCTCGTGTCCAGGTTGCATCATATAAGCAGTCATCTAAAATTACAAACGCGCGCGGGTCAATGGTGCTGCGTTTATACGTTTCCATTTCCTTCTTGATTTGTTTGAGGACTGTTCGCTGTCTTTTCAATATATTTTCAATAATCGCAGTGTTGTATTCGTTATGGACAAATAACTTTGGAACCATCTTAGCGTAGAAGCCGTTACCCTCTTCTGTTCCGGAAATAACGGTACCAATAGGAATTTCTTGCTGATAATAAAGCAAGTCTCTTACCAAAAATGATTTGCCTGTGTCTCTCTTTCCGATTAAAACCACAACGGGCCCCTTATTTTCATTTGGTTTGAAACTAATACTTTTCATATCAAACTTCTTCAACTCTAATGTCATTTTAAATAATTTAGAAATTAAAATTTATTCTTTTAAACGAATGTTAATCGTAGAACTCGCCATCATTTTAGCCAATATAGGTTAATTTTTGCTATTATAATCAGAGCCTGTAATTAGATTGTAATTAGGGTTTATAATAAGTTAAAAAGACGTATAATTTATATATTAAATAGCTAAAGTATGTTGGTCAACTATCAAAAACGAAAAAACGCGGATCTCTTTAAAAGTTTAGAGTCTTCCGACTCATTGTTTCTCTCTACGGCGCAGAATTATATTCCCGTTTATCAACGGTTCTTCTCCTTAAATGATACCAACTTTAACAATATTAATCTAAATCACAAATGGCATATTTCGTCTATAACCAGACCAGATGGCGACGACCATCATATATTTAAATGCAAACTTAAGAATGCAACAACCGGCAAGGCAAAGGACAAGGACGTGTTTGTGAAAATGGCTCCTCTATTAGATCCATACAAGTATTTAATCGGAAAATACGATGTAACCGATGAAAAGCTGTTTGCGCTACCTCAGCTAAGCTCAACTCCTTCAGATTGTAACGCAAAGTTTCTTGACCCCAACAATGCGGCATATGTTGATGGGTTATTTGTATTTTTAACAAGCAATTTAATGCATGCGCATAATTTTCCACATGGCGTAGACTATTACGGCTCGTTTTTAGGTATAAAGAACAATTTTACAATCAACGTTTTTGACGATATTGAATATTTAAATAACTCAGAATTTTTCAACAAAAATAAAAACAAATTGTTTAAAATTGATGATTATGAGCATTTGTTTCAAAATGAAACCCAGAAACTCAAACCAATTATTATAGAACACAATACAAGCGCCCGGTCCCAAATGTCTATTGCATCGTTTGATAATAAAATCTTTGATGGCGTTTTTGAAGAAAATACGATGAACTTGAATGACCTGAGAGACCTATCTGTCGACTTGTGCGACTTGGTTGACCTAACCAATGCCGGGACGATGGAGAACAATGATACCAAACAATTAACCTTAAAATCCAACTCAACGTGCTCGTCAAGATCATCGCATACTGAGAACGACGACCGCTGCGACGATACTGCTCAAGATGAAACCGGTACCGAGGAAAATGCACCAGACGCCATGAGTGATGAGGATACCGAATGGGAGGATGAAGCATCTGACTCTGGAAGCGGTTCCTACGAGGAAGAACAAATCTGCGCAAGGATTGAGAAATTCCCAGTTCAAATCATATGCATGGAAAACTGCGAAGATACGCTCGATAATTTAATTCTAAATAACGAACTAACCACGCAGGAATGGTATTCGGCCCTCATGCAAATAGTTATGATGCTAATAACCTACCAAAAGGCGTTCGGATTAACACATAATGATCTACACTCCAATAACGTCATGTACAATCATACCGACAAAAAATATATTTACTATTGTTACAAGAAGAAACATTATAAGGTACCCACTTTCGGGCGCATGTTTAAGATTATTGATTTCGGAAGAAGCATTTATAAGTACGACGGCAAGCTTTTTTGCAGTGATAGTTTCCAACCCGGAGGCGATGCAGCAACGCAATATAACACTGAACCGTATTTAAATGAGAAGAAGCCGAGATTAGAGCCGAACTTCAGTTTTGACTTGTGTCGCTTGGCATGCTCCATATTTGACTATGTTATTGACGACGTGGATGATATTCGGCTTATTAAAAAATGCAAGGACCCGGTTAAACGACTAATTCTGGAGTGGTGTTTAGACGACAAGGGCATAAATATGTTATACAAAAATGACGGAACTGACCGCTACCCGGAGTTCAAGTTATATAAAATGATCGCAAGATGTGTGCACAACCACACGCCGCAAGCTCAGTTAGATCGCCCGGAATTTAACGCATTTTCCGAGTTTAAGGGAGAGATTCCGCCGGATGTGATAGATATTGACAGTATTCCGTCGTACATGTAGCACAAATAGACAATTAAATTTTTGGTGACAGTTCATAATACAAAAATATTTACATATATTATGAACCAATTTGGATTTATAATTACGAGACATGTGAATTCTGAAAATACTAATAAATATTGGAACCACTCCGTTAAACTGATACGAACACTATATCCTCGAGTAAAAATTGTTATTATAGATGACAATAGTAACCAAGAGTTTGTAAAGGCGGATTTTAATTATAAAAATATTGAAATTGTACAATCCGAGTTTCCTGGCCGCGGAGAATTACTTCCCTACTACTATTACATTAGAAACAAGTATTTTGAGAATGCGATAATATTGCACGACAGTGTTTTTATTCATAAAAAAATCAACTTTGAAGTCTTGCGCGGCGAAAAAGTAATGCCATTATGGGTTTTTGAACAGGATGGCGAAAACTTGGAAAACACTATAAGAATCGCGCGAAACCTAAAATACAGCTATGACATCAGTAAGGCTTTGCGCGTAAATGACATAAAAACGCTTGTGTTTGAACTGCCGCGGACCAAGTGGTATGGGTGTTTTGGGTGTCAGGCATATATAAATCACGACTTTTTAGTCGGTCTTGATAACACATACGGTATATCAGCACTTGTTGACACGGTTAAAACACGACCAGATAGGTGCTGTTTGGAGAGAATACTTGGGTACTTGTTTAGCATAGAAAACCCACGCGTATGTATAAACCAGGGGCTGTTTGGGAGCATATTCAAACACTATAAGAGGTTTGGATACTCGTTTGACGCTTATATCACGGATTTCAACCAGGGCAAAGTACCGTCGTCTGTGGTGAAGGTATGGACTGGTCGTTAATTATAAGGTGGTATTTCATTATACAATGCTGATTATTCATTATATAATGTAGTTCTATACACGAGCGGTCTCCGGATATAAATTGTCTAAAAGTTTAAGTCTTAATGGGGCAAACTTGGACAAACCTAAATTCGGAATTTGTAGTATCAAATCGCGAGCTATATTTCGCCTTGTCACCGATAAATTAGTTTTGTCTATTGTCTTGTCTGCTTCTATAATTGCGTCAGTTAGGAGGTTTATTGATCGTTTAAATTTGTTTAAAAACCGCACACAAACATCAATAGTTATAGGTTCGCCATTAAACATTATCACCCCATCTGGAAATTTCTGAGATGGCGCCTCATATGCCACCTTACCAAATGGGAAGAAGTTACTGCATACACTTGGACTTGTAGCCCCCGTCGGAAGTATTGTATTCGTGCTGGGGTTTAATTTAATAAAATTTATATAATTGGCACCGGCGAGTTGTTCTTTAAGAAATAAATATTGCGCATAATAATACAGTTTTTCTGTTAACATTCTCTCTCGGTTCTGAAATATAAAGCTTACTGGCATTTGTGCTCCTCCTCCAATAGGCACAGAACTTGAAATCTCAGACATGTTCTCAAAGTAGTGTTTATTTTTTTCATAGCCTCCAAAATCCATATCTAAAAATGGGAAAAGCATTTTATTAGGAGCCCGTAAGCTAATTTTTACCATGTCCTGATACCCACAGACTTTTTTCCTTGTGGTTGGATCAAGAACTGATATGCTATAACCTTCACCTACGATTTGTTCTAAAACCCACTGAATGAAATAACAGATATGTAGAGAGAGGTATAACCCTGCCCCTGGGTGATACTTTCCACTAGCAACCTTTGGATTTTTTACAACTTTAAAATCCAAATCACCCACTGAAACCGATTCAGTATCACCTGGTAGTTGAGAGCTCACTAATGCCACACCCAATCCTCCCTTTGCTACTATAATAAATGGGTAACCAGTGCGTTGTAGTTTGGATGATATTATTCCCAAAAGAAGAAGGGTCGCACATGTTATCCTGCTACGTTCTTCCCAAATTGCGGCAGATTCGGATTGTAACTTGTTTATTAGGATTGTGGCCTCTTCGGCGGTCTTTATGAAATAAGATTCGGTCCCTATAATGTACTGTTTTGATCCGTTGCCCATTATAGCTACGGGTTCTGGGAGATTAACTGGGGCATCTGGGGTATTCTGAAATGCAGGAATTAACTCCTGAACCTCTTCACAAAGGGGCTCCCTTCTGGAAGAACTTGTTACAAGGTACTGCATTGTGGCAAGGTACTGCAACCGATTAACAATACGCTGACCTTCGAGCAATGGTATCAATGCGCCCATCTGCCCCCCGATTAGTTTATTAGATTTTCGCGATATCCTATACGTTTTACCCTTGTTATTTGTCTTACGCGTATTAGTTGTCTTACGCGTATTATTTCTTTTACCTATATTTTTCTTATTTGTCTTATTAGTCTTTATTTTCATTATAATATAACACAATAAAAATAAAATATTAGAACCCTGGATTATCGGTGAATACCGGAGTAGGTGTTGCGCCGATTGCGCCTCCATGCAGCAAGGGGTCGACCTGACCTATTATAAAATACCCGGACACGACGCTAAAATAAACAAGAAGCGCGTCCCGAATCAACACCTTGAGTGGCTTACTCTCCTTCTCAATAAATCGCATTTCAATAAATTTGGTGATTAAAAATGTTACAGACACAACTGCCGCAATAATAAATATATTGTTCATATAAATTATTAGAGCAGTTTCTTATTCAGTTTTAACGCAATTATTCTAAAACCTCAATTTCGTCCATTAACAGATCTGGCAACAATTCAAGTGCGGGTTCTTCAATACTATGAACATCCAAGGCATCTAATGAAAACGACTGGTCTGAAATGTGAAGTTTATCAGACATATCCGGCGTGCTCTGTGCCGCCTCCTCCATTCGTCGTTGCATTGCTCTCTCCTCCAGTTGGGGAATAGATTTTGGTGCAACGACGTTCGTTATTGTACCATCGTCTGTTCTAATAGAATCAATTTCATTGAAACTTAGACGACTTGCAGGCATAGGGGCTGGCGCGCTACCGACTTCAACTGCCGGCTTGGACTCTGCATCCTGGACGCTCGGTTTTATAGGCTCGTCAATGATTTGTTCATGAACCTCCTCAACCACATCCTCCTCCACAGTCTCGTCCATATAGGCCTTTAAAATGGCCTCTACTGGAATACCCTCTCTTAAAGTATTCAATATACACTCCTGCACAATAATCTCTAATTCTCGGTGATTCTTTTGAATTTGCAATGGCATGACGTTTACCTCAAACAAGTAGACATTCTTATAAACCTTTCGCGCAACATTTATATACGTTTTATGTATAAAATCGTCCAGCTTTGGGATATGAATATCAATTTTCTTTTGTTTTTGCCCAACACGCATAGCCGTAAGGATTTTCAATTGAATAATGTGAACACATGTAACCAAGTCCTCCAAGTATGTGCAGCCCGATTTGTCACAAATTCGCTTCCGCTCAGTTTCAATAATTTGCGCGTTCCACTTGGGAATTCGCGATATTAAATTCTGAAACGTCATGAGGTACTTATCAGGTTCTTTATTTTCCCGGCAAAGCTTAATTGATTCATCTAAAATCGACCTGTATCCATCTACAATCAATGGCGTTAAAATCGTGACTAAACGGGAACCCCATTCATTCTTCGATTCGTGAAGAGCACTAACATTAAAATCATCCATTTACATAAAACTAATATTTTCTAAAGACAGTTCTGAACTTAAAAACACAAAATTTAGAATAAATAACATCAACAGTTTCTCATTCCTAAATTCCATCCGTACACGATTAAAACAGACAAGAAGTTCATACCGCCGTTCAGTAGACATGTAATTTTCCAGAAATTTTGGATTTTCCATTAAATTCATGACATCTAAACCACTATATGACCGTTCATACAGCTTTGTACATAACAAGAATAGGTCATCCAGCGACAATTTCTGAGTTACATACTTTGATAATTCCCGTTTGAGCCAGTCTACCCTATGCACCTTCACCGGGGCCATGTGAAATAATTCGTTTAGATTATATTGATATAGGTTGACAATCTTATCATTTACAACCGGCTCGGGTACATATATTTCGCAAAAACGGGAGAGAATTGGCTTCATCAAATTATACTTATCTTCTGCAACAATAAAGAAACGGGTATTGTGGCTAAATAACTCAATGCATCTACGCAGCGCAGATTGCGCATCCATGGTTAGCTTATCTGCATTCAAGAGAACGATGCTTTTAAAGGTATTTCCGCCGTTTGAGTTTATGTGGGTTTTTGCAAAGAACTTCAGATCGTCGCGTATAAATTTGATCCCCTTTCCCTGCGAGCAGTTCACATACATGACAAAGGTCTTTATTTTCTCTCTATCATTGTCGTAGACCTTGTTAATAAAATCACTTACAATTGTTCGCTTCCCACTTCCAGACGGGCCATGAAACAATATATTCGGCGTCTTATGTATTTCGTGAAAGTAATTTAATTTATTTTTGATTGATTGATGGATTTGTAGAGACATTAGTTTATTATAGTTTACAACGTGTTTTTATATTTTATTAGTACGTAAATAATAAAATACTCTTATTTTCAATGTCGGAATGTAATCTTACGCCGCGTGCGTGCCACGCATTTAAACTGAGCTGGTTAGCGAATGCGTGTACGGGTTATTCTTGAATGCGGTCAATATATCGGGCTGTATGCGCTCGCACGAAGCACATTCATTATAGTATTGCGGGGCTCTAATGGCCCCATAGGTTTGCACTGACGGGGGAAGACCGGTTAAACTGGAAAATGCCGGGTTGACTCTTCCATCCAATCGGTCAGAGTCGCTCTTGAGGGTAGTCAAATGCATCTGTTGATTAAACAACTGAGTTCCTCCTTGGTTTGGTCTATTTGCAATGGTTGAAGACTTAATGTCATTATTATGCTGCCTATATGCTGCATCATAACTCATATCGCCGTATCCGGTTGCATAACCTCCGGCCGCGGTGTAATATTCACAGCTGGTGGTGTCTCTCTGTGTTGGCGCTCCAGGCATTGCATTGTTGACATATATGCCCTCTTTTTGATTGCTAATGTTAAAGGATGGCGAATATAATGTGGTCTCCTTGATTGTGGTAGCAGTTGCATCCTGTGGGTTGTAGACGTATCCCTTGGAGATAGATGCCGCGCCCTCGCCATAAATGCGAACGTTGTTGATGGTTTCATCCTTGCGCGTCGGCTTCAAAATATCAAGCAACGGAGCTATAACGGCACCAATTGCGCCGCTAAATCCGCTCCTCAATGTCTCGGGTTGCTTGACAGTGCTTCTGTTATTTTCGTAATTCGTGTGGCTGCGCAAAAAAGCCTCCCCGTCTGTATGAGGGCCATGACCTACTGCTCTGGAGTGATTTACACCGCCTGCAACGACCTCGTGTCTCTTTGATGGTTCAAAATTCACGGGTGCAGTTGTAGCCTTAACATCTGTAGCACCAGCGGGTCCCATGTACTCGGTTTTAATGTCATTACGTCTAATAACACCCATTTCCTGAATAGGTCTCAGGGTTTCGCCCTTCTCTGCGCCAGTGGTTGTTAGCCATCGGTCTTGCGTGTTGATAAAGAAGGTGTCAGGTCGTTGCTTCTCAACCCGCCCAATCATCTGACTCGTAGGCGCAGTTTTGATATAGGAATTTGCAGGACCCTCGTGATTAATCAACTCATACTCCAGCTTAGGATTAGTATCCACTCTTAACTCGTCCACTGTTTTAGGCAACCACTTGTCACGGGCTTCCATACCAGAATTGTAGCCGTTGCTTCCGCTAATTCCATACCCCTGATCAAGGCCGGGACCAACAGTAACAGAGTCAAATGGCTTCACATTATTGTTCTTCATTGCCGGGTTCACGCGGGACTGGTAAAAATCACTCTGGTTCGGCATACCGTATGCCCATTGCATATTGCTTTCGGGCTTGAATAAAGGGGCCTGTTCTATTTTCTTGACTACTTGGGACCCAGACCCGATCATATTATCAAGAACCGTTTCCGTAATATTCACGTCGTAAGTACGACCCTTTACCTTTCCACCATTAAACGGAACCATATTATTGTGTTTGAACTGTTGAGAGTTCAAGTAATTGCCTGACAACGAGTAAACCTCCTGTGGGGTATTTCCGACGGGAATATTATTTCGGACTCGCTGTTCGTATAAATTTTGATTGAAATATTTATCTGTTGCGGCATTTGGGTTGGGATACTCTTGAACGGTATCGACCAACTGGTTTATATTTGACACCGGGAAATTTTGCGGAGGAATGTTTGTGTTGGGCAGATAATTATCAGTTCTTACACCTAAATTGCTTCTAATTCCCATATTGGTAAAATTCTCCTTTTTGGTTTGCCTTATTTGTTTTTTAGTACTATCTTCATTTGATTGATTTGACACAACATACATGCCACCTAATGCTATTAAGGGGATTGCTATTTCCATATTTATATATATAGAGTATTATATTTTATATAGAGTATTATAATTTATTCATAATAATCTAAAACCTAAAACCTAAACCCGGACCAGCTGCAGATTTACTTGCCCGAGGCGCATGCGTTTGTTTGCTGACATGTTACTGGTCCTCCTACATACCCACCGCGAATCAAATTGAAGCTTGTTGGCAGGTAATTTTTAGTTTCGGTGACGACACAATCTCTCTTTGGGGTAAAATAATCCTTTTCTAAAATTCGCGTGTTTAGATTTGCCTGGAAAGGCATACATGTATTTGCTTGTGGGTTCAACGGCGGATATTGCCAATCAACCTGTTCCAAATCGCGATACCACCACGCTGGATTAGTCGCTCGAGACTGCTCGGTAAATAAGTTATTGCATGTAGGATACTTGATAGCCTGGTTCGGAACATTATACTTTGTATATTCGTCTTTTCCTAAACAATCTCTGCTTAAATGTCTATTTACTCCTCTGAGATCACCCTCTAAATTAATGGTGTTCGTCCTCAAATTTCCACCCCATTTTTGTATGATAATTTGTGGATCCTCCATATAACAAGGGTTTGCCCCGTTGCCAGGAACATTTAAAATCCATCTCCCGGGGTCAGTTGATTGTTGTAGGGCTTTTTTTGTTCTACAGTCGTCATATTTAAATCGCGTATTCGCCATTATTATATTATTAATATATAATTATTTAATTATTTGATTATTTAACAATATAAATATTAGATTTTATAGTATTCATGGAGCTTGTTTCTAATGCAACCAAACCTGCAACACTGTGTTTAAATATGATTGTTAAGAATGAAAGTAAAATAATTACTAGGTTGTTTGATTCGGTTGTTTCAGTTATTGATTGCTACTGTATATGCGATACAGGTTCTACCGACAATACAGTTGAACTAATCTCGGAGTATTTTAACAAAAGAAATATACCTGGTAAGGTGGTATCAGAACCCTTCAAAAATTTTTGTCATAATAGAAATTTTGCTATGCAGGCATGCGTTGGCATGTCAGATTTTATATTATTGATGGATGCCGATATGGTACTTGAGGTGAATGCATTTAATAAGCATATGCTAAATACCCACGATAGTTATTATATTCTTCAAGGGAACGACTCCTTCTACTATCAAAATACAAGAATTGTTCGGAATAATGGATTATATAAATATGTTGGAGTAACACATGAATACATTGATACTCCACAAGGTAACCGACATATCAGTTTTGATAGGAACACTATATTCATAAGAGATCATGGAGATGGTGGTTCTAAGCACGATAAATTTGAACGCGATATTCGGTTGCTATTGGACGGAATAAAGGAAGAACCGAATAATGTGAGGTATTATTTTTATTTGGCGAATAGTTATCACGACTCCGGGCGATTCGGGGAGGCAATCGACGTTTATAAAAAGCGTATTGCATTTGGCGGATGGATAGAAGAAGTGTGGTATAGCCATTATAGAATCGGTCTTTGCTATAGAAACATGGGTAAAATGTCAGATGCAATACATTATTGGCTGGAAGGGTATAATTTATATCCCGACCGTCTGGAGGGACTATATGAGATCATTCACCACTATAGAATGACTTCTAAACACAACCTTGGAAATATGATTTATAAGGAGGCCAGAAAGATATTAGACGCTAAAAAGGACAGAAATGGTTACCTATTTCTACATAACGACGTGTATACAAGCAAAATTTACTATGAATATACCGTGTTTGCCGCGTATGCCGGTGTAAAAAATATCAACTTTGAGGTCGTAGAGGTATTGAATAATTCCAACAATGACTCGGAAGTAAATAACATGATGAGAAACCTGAAGTTTTACAAGGATGTTTTAACTGCAAGCTCAAAATTTACGGTGGACAATACGGTTACAACCAATATTAATAACGAAGAAGTGAAGATGTATTCTTCATCAAGCTGTCTGGTTCCAAATATAGACAATAGTGGGTATAAACTGAACATTCGGTATGTAAATTATTATATTGATAACGGTGGTGGTTATTTATATTGTGATAAACATATAATAACCGTTAACAAATATGTTGAGTTAGACAGCCAGTTTAGTCCGACAAATGAAAAATGGTTTGACTTATCCTTTGATAATAGACGGTATATTGGCATTGAAGATGTAAGGGTGTTTTATGATGTGGAAAGACAAACCCCGATTTTTATTGGAACCGGCTATCATCACAACAATCATATCGGAATAGTGGTAGGTGATTACGATTATCAAGGAGGACACTTAAATGGCACGGAAATTACGCCTGATTTTAATAATGCATCATGCGAAAAAAATTGGGTCTATGTGGACTATAAAAATTCCACTCATGTTATATATGATTGGGCGCCATTAAAAATTTGCAAGGTGAATGACACTGCAGGGGGTGGTAAGACCCTTTCCTTGGTTGAAACAAGAGAGATGCCGCGCATATTTAAACGAATCAGAGGGTCTACCTGCGGATTTAAATACTCCAAGCCATGCGGAGAGAATAGAAACGGGAATATTGCGATTCAGATTGTTGAAGATGAATTGTGGTTTGTTACGCACATTGTCTCTTACGAACAGCCGCGACATTATTATCACATGATTGTGGTTTTTGATGCAAATATGAAATTACAACGTTATTCGGCGCCATTCAAATTTGAAGGTGACCCCATTGAATATTGTCTCAGCATTGTTGTGGAACACGAGCGAGTGCTTGTTAATTACAGCACATGGGATAGAACAACCCGAATCGGGGTTTACGATAAAAAATATATAGATTCAATCGTAAAATACACATAATAGTAATTATTAATAATTATCAATGATGCGGTTATCATGATCACAATTATAAATATTAAAGAGTTCAGGGTTTTCACACCAAATTAAATACCAAACATTTACCTCCCACATTATAGTATTTTTGTTTGTCATAATGTCAAGACATTTTTCTTTCATCAAGTCGGCAAATTTTAATAAGTTACACGTGTTACCACCAAAGACCCCTCCCGCAAAATACCAAGAAATACTTCTATAAATATCAAAAATATATTTGCTATTTAAATTCCATATGGTTCCAATCCTAACGCGGTCGTGTGTTTTAGAATTTAAACCTTCTATTTTTTCTATAAATTCTTCGTCCGTACACCGGAATATATGTCGTATACCAAAGTCAATCCACATAAACCGATTCGTATTAAAATAGTTTAATGCGGTCGCCTCACGGACCCATTCTGTTTTATTGCACATAGTAAACATAAATTCAACCGTATCCTTCTCGGGATTATTAGTATTGAGGTGAAAATCTGTTAGCTTATCTATGTGGCCATATAAATATCCGGTTTCTTTTACAAAGGGTACAATTTTAGTATTATGATTTTCATACGACTTATATTTATCAATGACTGTTGTATCAATAAAAATTACCTTGTTTACATTTGCTCGTAAAAGAGGAATAAAATGCTCGTCGTATTTCCTATTATTTTCGTTTGTTTCTAAATACTTGGGTGCAGTAATATTTGCCATAAAGGCAGAAACTATCGTGACATCGTTATTTCCCATAATGTATTTATACACTTATTGATTTATTTTTAAGTGTATAAATTTTTAATATATTTTCGGCCCTTCTGGCAATGGTTCTGGGAATATGCTGTTAATATCTTCGGTGCACGTTTCAATAATATATGCCTTGTCATCATTTACTCCTATTGTTATAAAAATGCGGTCATTATATTTGCTTATTGAACACGTGAATTCAATATATGGATTTTTAAAAAATATAAATTCTTCCGATAACTGTATATCATTCGTTATTGCATTAAATAACAACATTCTGTGATATGTTTTTTCTCTATTTACATGAACCAGAAATAAAAACCACCCATCACCGGATTCTTGTAAAAATGGTATTCCGTTTGTTGAACCATGATAACCGGCTAATTTATCCCGCACTAAATCGGTCACGGTAATTTCTTGCATGTCATCCGTCTCAATTGATTTTATTATAAATGGGTTCAAACTATAGATTACGCGCTGCGCGTCATTATAAATATAGGGCATCCAATTTTTTTCAACCTTATTTGGTTTGCAATGAGTAAAGTTTGTTATCTTATTGTCATTTAACTCAGCCTTAAAAATCGACGGACTTCCACCTTCATTTAATTGCGGCACGATTGTTAATATTGTATTTGAATTTACAAACCTTATGTCTTCTAAACCAAACCAGTATGTTGGGTAATTCGGCAGGTTAAAAATTGGCTCTATGAGGTGGTATTCAAAATTTTCGACGTCAAGCTTCACACTATCGGTTATTTTCCCCTTCAATAAATAGTATACCGAATTTGAATGCGCTTGATATAACGTAAAGTGTTTGTTGTTAAATTTTTTATAATTTACGCACCTCACCAAAATGGTGGTAGTTCCATCCTCTTCAATGAAGATAGACGGGTTCATCTCTGCATAATTATTCATATTATTGTAACGATCTTTAAAGCAAATTTGGGGAACAATAATAGGAATGACATCCCTTTTTGGAAATATTATCATAATTATTAGGTAATGATAGTATTTAAATTATAATTCAATCAAATGTACAAATATGGGCCATCTCCCTTAACGTTTACGTCGACCTTGTCTGGTTCAACATTGACTTCGTGTCTACTGCCATATACAACCCAGTGGAACTTGGCATTTTCGCCGTGTACCTTGAACATATTATTCTCAACTTCACTTGCATTTAAGGTCACCATTTTATTGCCATAGATGGGCGTAACCTGGACGGTAAAATCGTAGGCAAATTTGTCAACATAATGCGGCAGCACAACTTCTACGCTTTCATTATTTGTAATTTCCCCCTTGCCTCTATAATATACGCCGGCCTCCGGACCTTCAAGGCACGCATGCACTAAATATTTGTTTTCGTTGGTCGGGTGCTCTATGATAAATGTCTTTCCTGCAGGACCAGTTGGCCCAATGCAGCCACGTCCAGTGGGACCAGTTGCGCCGACAGCTCCAGTGACACCTCGTTGGCCTATAGACGCGGGCCCAGTAGGTCCTTGCGGTCCGACGGGTCCTGGTCCTCTTGAATCGCAACAACGTTGAGCGCCTAAATATTGGCTATAATTGGGATAATAACTTGACATCTATAATATATATATACTTTTAAAAAAGTATATATTATTTTAAACTCTTTCTCATTTACACCTTTGAAGATTTAAATCCGCACAACCACCTTTGGTGGTTATACGTTTTAATTCATTTATCGGAAACGTTTCCTTTGAATGATATAAATAGCAGGCCAAAGGCGTGCGGATTTAAATCTTCAAAGGTGTAAAATATCCATTTTACATATCTTTTTGGTAGTTTCCACTTTGGACAGGAGATCCTACCTTGGAAAGTTGTTCAAACCCTTTGTAGATTTTAAGTATTGACGCTTAAAAAGGTAGCAGGATTACAAAGCATTTTCCAAACTTGTTGCAATGACAAAATTGTTGTCTGTTATATTCGCTTAAGTTGACAGCATTCACCATCGTCTTTTCTAATAAGTCCTCCACCTCTTGGGAATTGCGTTTAACTAAAAGTGCCGACACCAGCACCGATAATAGACCACCGCTGACAATTCAAATCGCCTATAAATTGTTGTGAAACGTCCCTCTGGACTATTGTGTAGTTTCCATAATCTGTCCCGTTGTATCTAAAAGGACCAGTAAAGACGCAAGATTGAGGTTGGACTGAATGTGAGCGGATATGTGCGTAATCATTATATATTACCTTCCAATCACCGCTGGAACTGGCGTCATAATTAATGCCAGTAATAGCAGACCCAGTTGCTTCGGGAATACCCAAACTCGTCCATACAGTAGAATTATCTTCTCTATAAAAAGTTGTTCCATTCATTACTGCTAAGTTTCCTCCACTACCGAATGCCTGTTGATAGGTAGGAGGATTAGATAAGATAATATTACTATCAATCGGCGTTGTGGTGTTGAGGTCTAAATAGCAGTTGTAGGTTGAAGCAACCATGCTAAAAGAACCCACTACATATAAATCTGTGTGTCCCGTAAATATGATTTTACTTACCCTGGCGTTAAACACATTTCCACCGACAGAAACCCAAATGGCTAATGCTATATCCCAAAAACCAATAAAGTTTGCCGAAATAGGACCACCGGAAAGACTAATTCCAACATTTGCGAAATCCCCGCCATAATATACCCTTCTGTAAGTAGGTTCAAAAAGGATAGTGTAAACTGTATTATCTGCCCCACCATAACTTTCTATAAAGGTTTGTGTTCCGCCACCTGCGACATAGGGGTTTGTTATAGTCAGCATTCGTAAGGCGGGATTGCCTGTATTTGTCTGTGTAAAAGAACCGACTATATGCAAGTTCGAAGAAACATCTGTCATATCATACACCTCTCCACCTGAAACACCGCATTCAGTAGTAGCGGTGTCAAACATTGGGTCTTCTGTATAAGAAGAGAGTGCGACCCTCGCTATTCCACGTTGTGCTTGTGCGTTGGTGTTGATAGTAGAAAAGTTTCCACCTATAAAAACATACCCGCCCTGCTCGTAAAATACATTTACAGCAGTTGTTCCCGTTCCCGTTGTCCCCGACATAGTGATATTGTATAGGACGGAGTTAGGAGGGTTGTCGCATACTTGAATATTGCCCGTTCCCGCTTCCGCTAACCATATTCTATTATTACTATCTCTAAAAAATGCGGAGTATCCTGCGTAATGAGAACTGCCGTAATCGCTCCAAACACTCGGATTTGTTAGACCTAAATTGTTAAGAGTAAGACGCTGATAAATCACCTGCGGAGTAGGAACGGCGACAGTAATTGAGTTATTATTATTGATATATGTATCGGGATAGTATTTCACATTAGAAAGATTAGTAGTTAGGGTTGTCGGTTGTAGTGCGACCTGTGTTATTGAAATGCCGTCCTGATTTCCTCCATTTCCAACAAGACTTAATGGAGCAGACCCTACCGTTCCTATCGTAAATGTTCCACTTCCTACTGATTTTATAACAGATGTAGGTTGTATTATAACTTTATCAGCGAGGGTTTCCACACTAATACTTGTATTGAATAGATTTGCCTTCGTTGTAGGGGTTGCGGATACTACAGAAGTAAAACCGAGATTTGCTTGCATGTTTGACTGAAAACCTCCATTTGTGAGGGTGATTTGACTACTCGTGCCTTGACAATCTTGAGTGCCGAGATTGAGCGTTGCTGTAAGAGGGTTTTGAAGATTGACAATAGGAACTGTTGCTGTTCCAGTTATACTTATATTTGTTCCAGCAGTAATACTCGCCACACCAGGACCTGTAGGACCTGTGAAACCTGTGACACCTTGAGGACCTGTAACACCTTGAGGGCCTGTAACACCTTGGGGACCGGTGACGCCTTGAGGACCTGTATCACCTTGAGGACCTGTTACGCCTTGAGAACCTGTATCACCTTGAGCACCTGTATCACCTTGAGGACCTGTGACACCCATAGCGCCTGTGGGGCCACCAGGAGGACCAGGCTCGCCAGTAGGACCTCTGCAGCCTCGCCCAGTAGGACCAGTAGGGCCGTCTGATCCGGTGACCCCTCGTTGGCCTATAGATGCTGGTCCAGTAGGACCTGGCGGACCGGCGGGTCCGGGCGTTTTTAAATTACAACAACGTTGGGCGCCTAAATATTGGCTATAATTGGGATAATAACTTGACATCTATAATATATATACTTTTAAAAAAGTATAGCAAACGGCAATATATGCGATACTATACAATTTGTCATTTACACATATTTTATAAAAGGACGTAAAGGATAAAGGCTACCTATATATTATGAGAAAGCGCATAATTACTGTTGCAAATGCATGCTCATCTACAAGAGCTTTTAGCGAGACAGCATCAACCCTAAAACCAAATGCTGTCGGGGTTGATAGAGAGAACCGTCATCTTGATTTAGTAGCAAGCTCTTCAGGATATCTTGGAACTGGTACTATAATATCGTCTATCAAACCATTACAGGAGGATCTTACAAATGCGGAGCGTTATCTTTGCTCGGTATCAAAACTTGTGGTAGATTCTTATAATAAAAGGAACGCGCGAAACCACTAAACGTTTGAAAAATATTTTATTTGCTAAATAATGAAGCAAATAAAATACGCAAACTTGTAGGCGAAAGGTTTATATATTTTTTAAATTCAACTAATAATTTGTAATAGATGACCCTTGTCTACATTATTGTAATCAAATAAATATTCATTACACCATTCCGTATTTTCATTTGTTGCAGACACATACAATTTATCCTTTTTACAATCCTTCCCTATATGACCATTAGCTAATAGCGCCTCTTCTGGAATTACATAAAATTTACCATTTTTACAATTTAACCAATATAAATCATTGTCACCCTCTTCATAACATCTATTTTTACATTTTCCGTCAACTCTGCAATGATATTTTGATAAATTAAAACAGTAAGAATTTAAGTTATTTTTACAAATTGTTCCAACTTTTTCTTGCACCTTTTTCGAGCCAATCATAAAATCGTATACTAAACCCTCCATATCGTTGTTCTTAAATTTTATAAAATTTATTTTTGTTTCCCTTATTTCACGATATCTTTGTTCCTGTTGCTGTGATACGCTTGTGGGTGTATCTAATATATTAAACTCAAACTTATTGATTAATTTGTAATAATTTGTTAATTTCTCAATCAAGTTCTCCTTATTTACTTCGTATTTATTGTATTTTGATTTTTTTGCGACCCCGATCGTCTTTAACCCCTTTACTTCTTCGTATGGAATTAGCCACATATTTTTGTCTTCATCACAAATACATAATAATAAACAATTATTGTATTCTCCATTATTTAATCTAAAATAATACTGATCCCTCTCAGTTTTTTTATTAGTAGTTTTGACTTGAATCCCCAACCACAAATCTTTCATTTCTTCGAACCCTTTAATAGCTATATCGGCTTTGCAACCATCAAATGATTTAATTGTTGTAAAATGGTCACCTATTAACTCTTTAAAATAATTAATACCATTTAATTCCTGTAATAAATTATTTTTATTTTCACCGGTTCTCAGTTCTTTTAATTTTAAACCTGTATTTTTATTAACGCATTTTGGACAATTTATCCCCTGATTTAATGTAGTAAAGTTTTTATAACTTACACTATTTTCGTGTCCGCAAGAGGCATTGTAATTTATTTTGCAATTGTTATTCTTGTAATTTTGAATAAAATCCTCTTGCGTCATTGTTACCATGCAATTTTTGTCAGCAAATTTTTTAACAACATCTTCATATGTTGGTATTTCTAAAGCGCAATTTCTACATTTTAACCCAACTCCATTTCTAAATTCCTTAAAAATGACACAATTAGTATGTCCGCAAGAAGCTACATAATCTAATTTGCTTAATTGATTACCATAAGTTTCGCTTGTTAAGATACATTTATTTTGTGTAAATGTATCTTGCACTTGTTTATACGTGTATTTAGTAGGCATATATAAGATATGTCTATCTCTTTATATTATTTTAACCCTATATTATATTCGGGAGTAGCAACGAATATGGTCAATTTTACTAATAAATTTTGTTACCACAAATGCTTCCAAAATTTTATAATTTTTTACGAAGAGGGTAACGGTGCGAGGCAGAGTTTTATCTCCCCAAGACTGGCTACATTATACTTCACAACCAACGGCAAATCGTTCTCCAAGTACACTTCAATTTGCTGGCACAAGTTGGTGCACTTAATGAAGTACCCAAGGTTCTTGAGTGAGAATTCGCCCTGAATGATCTTTGATGAATCCTGCTTAAGAATGAATCCCATGCTGCCATCCGATTCTGCGCGATGAATTTCGGCAGATGCAAACTGCCCAGAGCACTTAAAAATCAATTCGTTGCCGACTGACTTGATCTCCAGCTTATCAGAAATACAGGACAAATCGCGAATAATCTTCTGGAAGTCGGCCGAGGGCAAATTAATAATGGATGAAAAGGTCACATCAGGGTATTGCAGCTCATCGGGCTCGGGCTCAATTAGGCGGAGCTTCTGTGTCTTACATTGCTTAATTTCGCCGTTCTCAAACTTCAGCGCCAAATGGGAAACAATTCCGTCAACATAGTCGGAGTTCTCAATGTAAATGGTGAGCGTATCGTCGTTATCAATTGAATTAATCAACTTAAATAAATGGAACATGTTTACACCGATAATAATTTTCTCCTTTTTGCATTCATAAAACTCAAAATTCTGTGCGGCCAAGTAAAGATGAGCCAAAATAGTATGCGACTTGTCCATATTAATAATACGAATGCCGTCGGGCTCAAAAGTAATATTTGTTTCTAAAAGAATGTCCTTGAGCGCGGTCATTAGCGTTCTAAAGGGTGCAATTTGAACAGTTTTAATAGTTAACACATTGCCTGTAGTTGGTGTCGGTACCTGTTGTTTATGAGAAAATGTAGACATTATACAGTTTCTAAACTAAAATCTTTAAATACTTATGAATTTAAAATATTTAACGCACTAAATTATTCCGACTAAAGGGATTCCGACTAAAGAGATTCCGACTAAAGAGATTCCGATTTGCAAGTCGCGACTAACAAATAGACAAGAGAAACTGTAAGGCATATGGCTCATCAGATTTTGTTCATTATTTGCCAAATTTATATATGAAGTTGGTAATGAGCCTGAGCCTGCAAGTGGCGCCGACAAGTGTTGCTGGTCCAGTGTATCATGTAATTCCCTGTTAAACTATAATGAGGCGAGTTGTCTCCCGCAGGCCCAGTTGTGCCGGCCGATGATGACCGATAACAACAAACTGCGCGATTTGCTAAATAGGTGATGTATTTTTGTATGACATGTTTATAATTTATTACTACAAAAATGACATATATTTATTATTTTAGAAATATGAAGGAAACCGAACAATAACAATGCCCGAACCACCTGCCCCGCCTGCAAAAAAACTTACTCCATCTCCGCCTGCACCACCGCCTCCACCACCTAAACCATTCGTTCCTGAAGTAGCAACAGTGGTGCCATCTAATCCACCATTTCCACCACCGCCGGTTCCACCAGTTCCTCTTGTACCGCCAAGATTTGCTTGATGCCCTCCTCCACCACCACCAGCATAAAAAGTCGATGCCCCGCCTTTTATTAATGAAGATAATCCATTGCCACCGTTACCTGCGACGGATGCTGTTCCATTTACTCCAACAGCTCCAGCACCACCTCCGCCACCCGCACCAAAGTTAATTCCATTGCCACCACTATTTCCTTGTGATGGAGTAGTTGCAGGAGTATTACCCGCACCGCCAACTGCACCATTTGAACCATTTGCGCCACCACCAGAACCTCCCGATGCCAATGATGCACCACCACCCGTTGCCGTAATCAAAGCAAATACACTATTAGCTCCATTTGTTCCATTGCCACCACTACCTGAAGGAGCTCCATTTCCTCCAGATCCAACTGTGAGAGTATATGGGGTTACTATCAGCGGCAAACCAGCACCTCCATAGTTTGTCAAATATCCACCAGCACCACCTCCTCCACCACGCACATTTCCGCCTCCACCTCCTCCTGCAACCACCAAATATTCAACACTCCCCACAAAATTCGGGGTAACTGTTCCAGTCCTGGTTGTTCCAGGAGCAGTGCCTGATGTGTCTTGAAATGTATATATTGTGAACCCACCTGGAACCGGTGAACCTATAACTGTATTGGATGAATTCACATAAACAATTGTCACATAAGGTGCTAAACCTGCAGAAACTGTCAAAAATGCCGGTACAACTGAAAATGATAACCAATTTGTTCCATTGTAAAATTCGGGATATCCTGTTTCTGAATTATATCGCATCATTCCTGCAACTGCCGCGCTGGGTCTACTACTAATATTTCCAACTGGTAACATGAAATAGTTGTATACGACTTCGTTAGTGGACGCATCGTAATTCAAAAAGTTGTCATAACTCTGGTTGGGGTTGCGAATTGGGGCAACAAAACAGGTCCCGGTTGAACCCGTGTTCAGAGCGGTCCCTTTTGCGTTGATCACGATGGAATTTGCGTGCTGTCCGGTTTGACCAGCTAAATAACCTATCGCAATCGAATTTGCTCCTTGTTGCGTTTGTCCTGCAGAATTGCCTATTGCTACAGAATTTAATCCTTGGGTACTTTGACCAGCGCTATTTCCGATAGCAATTGAGTTTACACCTTGTTGTGTTTGGGCCGCATTATAACCAATCGCTACTGAAGAAATGCCTTGACTTGAATAGCCCGCTTGATAACCTATTGCTACAGCATAACCTCCTTGGTTATCTAATGCAGTCGCATCACCAATTGCAATAGAAGAATTTCCTTGGTATTGCTGACCAGCGGCATAACCTATAGCAATTGATTGTGTACTTTGATTATTATACGCAGATGTGTTTCCTATTGCGATCGAATCTCTTCCCTGACTTATGAAAGCAGCACTTGTGCCTATTCCTATAGAATCAGTCCCTTGGGAGCTATTAGCGGCTTGATAACCAATAGCTATTGCTTGTGACGCCTGCGTTGATCTTCCTGCGATAAATCCAATGGCTATAGAATAAGTTCCTTGATCATTGTACGCAGCTTCGGCACCAATCGCAACAGTATAATCTCCTTGTCGTGAACTACCTGCACCATTACCAACTGCAACTGATGATACTCCTTGTTGCGTTTGGGCCGCATTATAACCAATCGCTACTGAACTGCCGCCTTGAGTTTGATATCCGGCACTTTGTCCAATTGCAACAGAACGAGCGCCCTGGTATAGACCGCCTGCAGATTGACCAATCGCAACAGCTAATATGCCTTGTGTGCCGCCGCCTGCAGATTGACCAATCGCTATAGATTGAACTCCTTGACTATTTTGACCTGCGTTTGACCCAATTGCGACCGCATTATTACCTTGTGTATTACCTCCGGCAGCGAATCCAATTGCTACTGAATATTCGCCCTGGGTGAATTGTCCAGCATATTGTCCTATCGCTACACTATTTAACCCCTGAGTTGAATGACCAGCATATGGTCCTATCGCTACAGCATTTCCTCCTTGTGCAGTTTGACCGGAATTTGAACCAATTGCGATTGCGTTCATGGACTGGTCAAAAGAGCCCGCAAGCAAACCAATCGCAACCGATCCTGTACCTTGTTGTGTTTGACCCGCCTGATAGCCGAGAGCAACGGCATTTAGACCTTGTTGCGTTTGGCCTGCTCCACACCCGATATTTATATTATCAGACCCGACTGTCCACGAATTGTTATATGTATTCCAATATAAATAATCACCGTAACAGTCTGCTGTGCCTGTTAGTCCAATTAAACCAGTAGGACCCTGCAATCCTGTAGGACCAGTAGGGCCGGTTGGACCTGTTTGACCAGTGGCCCCTGTTGGTCCCAGTTGTGTATACATCACTTGCTGAACTGTAACGATAACGGATGGTATTGCTGGAATGTCACCTGAAGAAGCTGCCGCTATTAGTCGCATGTCAAGATAGTCATTTGAATACCAGAAGATTTCAATATAGTCGCCGGCATTTAATTTTAACATAAAGTTCCACGATGCTACTGCAAAACTATTTTGATTGTCAAGTGATAGATTTGTGTTTGAATCTGGAATAGCAAACCCGTTTTTCTTAAACCAAATGGCAATAGAACTTGCAGGATTATTTACGTCTGCAACTTGTGCTGAAAATTGAATATTATAAACACCTGCATTAGCAACCGTTATTCGTGAACCTGAAGCAATTGACACACCATTTGTGTCCGGATCAGTATGATTTAAAGTCATTGCGGCTCCTGTAGCTGCAACCAAATTTTGCGAAACATCAGACCAAAACGACCCCCAATAGCCCAATGCTCCTCCGGCGCCAGTTGGCCCTGCAATGCCGGTAGGACCTCCAGCCCCACTCTGCCCACAGACCCAATTATTGGCAAACCCGCTGCCGGTCTGCCCTGCAGATGAAACCGCCACCATTCGGACACCACTGCCGCCGACAGTTCCGGCTACAGACGGATACAGAATCGTGTACACCGTAGACCCGGTGGAATCCTGAATAGTTACGTTTGAGGTTGTGCTAAAATTATTGATTTCTATCCATGACCCAATTTTACATGTTGCCGCGGCAGGCATCAGGATAATTTTGCCAGCGGCCGGATTAAAGGGAAGCGTTTTAAATAAATCGCTAGACGTCAACGCCAATGTCAGGCTGTTGGTTGAAGTCTGAACCGCGTTCTCATAGGTGCCTCGTCCAAATGCAAAATTCAAATTCGCGCTGCCATCAAACCATGCATTCGTATTTAAATAAATGCTGCCTGTTGGACCAGTCCCAGAAAAAATGTTCACATTTGCCGAAGCGTCTAAAGTTAAATTAGACCCCGTCGTAGACGTGCTCACTTTTTCTGCGGTAATATACCAGTTTCTGGATGGATCATTCAATTGTGGATTTGACATATACTAATAATAAAGATTATATTATGGGTAGGATAGAGAGAAGGCTTTGTATAATAAAGGAATATTTCGTAGAATATATTTTATTATACGAAATAAATGCGAAAACTCGGGCAAAGTTATTAACTGAAGCTTATAGAAGACATACGTATGTTACCATAATATATGCTAACTGTATCAGTATTTACACGAATAGCATAGTAGTATGTTCCTGGTCCTGTAAAGCCGGTATCATATGCCTGCATATTAATGGTTATGCCACTTACAGACTGTGCCCCCGGATTACTTTGTACACTATATGACCACAATGAGGTATTTAAATCATTTAAGTCTGATGTGTGTAGCAGTGGATATTTAACATCAGCTTGTGCATTATTCGCCAAATTTACATATGAAGTTGGCAATGTTGAACCAGACATACCCGTATTACTTCTTAGTATACTGGTGGATACATTCTTTAAGTTGGAGTCAACCAATAATTGACAAGATGCATTAATTAAATATTTATTACTTGTATTCGTAACAGTTATAGGTAAATTAAAACTATCCAAAAAATATCCAGTTGAGCCGGTACCAATTGGGGGTCCGGTATAGCCAGTATTGCCTTGATAAACAATATTTACTTGTGTTGTCCCTGTAGGACCTGTCTCACCCGTATAGCCATTATTATAAATCAGTGAATAAGAAGGTCCTGTGAATCCCGAGCCGCCGGTGTTAATTAGTTGTGCGCGTAAATCGGTAAAATCCCCGCCAGTTGGCCCAGTTCCAAATATATTCCAACCACCAATTGTGCCCAAAGGTGCCAATTCATTTATATTTGGGCCAACATTTAGAAAGGGTGTTGCAAATCCATATTGTGAATACGCAATCCCAGACAAGTTTGAGCCAATGGTCGCTGGAACCGCACCGGTAGGCCCTGCAATATTCAATGAACCGGGTCCAATAAAGATTTCTCTCCATCTTGAACCCGTATAACCCAAACTAAATGTGTTGGATACAGTAGGTACAAGGTTTCCGGATATGTCCAATTGATTGCTTTGGGCGGTTAATATTTGCGAATAATACACGCCGCCCGTGCCGCTAACTAAAACAGACCCGGTCCCGGGACCTAATATGGATACAGGTCCAGTCGGGCCCGTAATACCGTCGCCATATGTGATTTCGCTTGTAGCTACATGGTAAAGTAACGCCTTTGTATTCTGAATGTTACGGATTGGGTTTACAAAAAACCCGGTGTTTCCGGCAGGCAAGTCCGCCCCCGACGCGTTTAATATGATGGAATTTGCCGCTTGTTGTGTTTGGCCCGCATATTGGCCTATGGCAATTGCATTCGCGCCTTGCCCAGTAAAACCTGCTTGATATCCCATTGCGATTGCATCACGAGATTGATTATTATGCCCCGCGTTAAATCCTATCGCAATAGCCTGTGTGGATTGACTCTGATTTCCCGATTGAATGCCTACTGCTACTGCAAATCGCCCCTGGTTATTCACTCCGGCGTTACTCCCGACTGCTATAGCGCCAACTCCTTGTTGAACAACGCCGCTCCCAACACCTATTGCTACAGCATCTCCTCCTTGATTCGTCTGTCCCGCACTTGCACCAATCGCAACAGCTTGTGCGCCCTGTTGGTGTTGATATCCGCCAAGCGTATACGATGTAATGGCGATCGCCCCCTGGCCTTGAGTCTCTTTTCCAGCGCCAGCCCCAATAGCAATAGCTTGTGCGCCTTGACTCAGATTTCCAGCCTGATACCCAATTGCCACACAGTTCGTTCCTTGATTTGCTTGTCCAGCCTGATTCCCAATTGCCACCCCATAAAATCCCTGAGTGCTCTGACCGGCGGTTTCGCCGATTGCCACAGCATATCGTAGTTGTCCAGATTGACCCGCCTGATATCCAATGGCAATTGCCGACGACGATTGTGTCCCAATCCCAGCCTGATATCCAATCGCAATCGACCTTTCACCCTGGGTTATTTGACCCGCTTGATAACCAATCGCAACCGAACGCCCTCCTTGGGTTAATTCGCCTGCGAAATAGCCTATCGCAATTGCGCCGGAGGATTGGAGAAACTGACCGGCTTGATAGCCTATTGCAATCGCTTGTGAAGATTGAGTTAACTGGCCAGCTTGAATGCCAATCGCTACCGACTCTGGCGCCTGACCCGTATGTCCGGCCTGATATCCTATTGCGATAGAACCTGACCCCTGCACCGACTGACCGGCTTGATTGCCGATAGCAATCGCATTAGAGACCTGGTTCTGCGAGCCGGCTAAAAACCCTATCGCAATTGCGCCTAAGGCTTGGTTTAGCCGTCCTGCTTGATTGCCGATAGCAACCGCGTTTTGACCTTGTTGTGTTTGGCCAGATAATGTACCTACTGCTACCGAATTTTGACCTTGCACTTGAGAACCCGCGTTAGCCCCAATAGCAACTGCACCAGTATTTTGAGAAGTACGTCCTGCACTCGCGCCTACAGCGACAGATCCAGAGCCTTGTACGAATTGACCCGCGGATGCCCCAATTGCTACAGTGCTTTGTCCTTGTGCGGTAGCTCCTGAATTAGATCCTATTGCGACCGCGTTTGCCTCTTGGTTTGTCCTACCTGATTGTACCCCGATTGCTATCGCTCCCGAAGCCTGCAGGGACGCGCCTGCAAGGGTGCCAATTGCGACATTATTGAAAGGTCCTGTGAACCCGGTCACTCCATTAAACCCAAATTGTCCTGCTTGATATCCTATGGCAATGCTGCCTGAGCCCTGATTTGTTCTTCCAGCTTGTACTCCAATGGCAATACTATTTACCGACCCGGTGAATCCGGTGAATCCTTCAAATCCTGAATATCCTTGGCTTCCTGCTTGAAACCCAATTGAAATACCGCCCGAACCCTGATTTGTTTGACCTGCACTTTGACCAACCGCAATTGCGGACGGCCCTTGAGTAAATGCTCCTGCACTCACGCCAATAGCAATTGAATTTGTTCCTTGTGTGCTTGCGCCGGAACCATTACCAATCGCAATGGCCCCTGATTGTTGATTTGTTCTAGCTGCATTTTGTCCAATGGCGATTGCGGACTGTCCTTGGGTGCCGATGCCGGCTTGTTCTCCAATGGCAATTGCACCTGTAGACTGGAATGTTCTTCCCGCTAAATTTCCGATAGCAATTGCACTTACTCCCTGACTGGCCTGACCCGCAAACGAACCAATCGCAACCGCATTAAACGATTGCGTTGTGCCTCCTGCTTGCACACCAATCGCAATGGTATTTCCTGATGTGTCTAAGGCCCCATTCGTACCTGCAAGAAATCCTATCGCAATACTACCGGTTCGTTGAAGTGTCGTCCCAGCATTAACGCCAATCGCAATCGCATTTACTCCTTGGGTGAATTGACCTGCTCCGTTACCCATAGCAATTGCTCCGGATTGTTGACTTGTTCTGGCAGTATTTTGTCCAATGGCAATTGCAGATTGACCTTGGTTACTCGCACCAGCCTGGTCTCCAATAGCAATTGCGAAGCCACCTTGGTTCGTTCTTCCTGCACTAACTCCAATGGCAATCGTATTTCCCGAAGCGTCGCCTGTAATCCCAAATGCACCGGCCTGATACCCTATAGCGATTGACCCTGTGCGCTGATTTGTTTGACCTGCGATGACGCCAATTGAAATGGCATTAACCCCTTGCGGGTCATTCCCGGCCAAATAACCAATAGCAATAGCGCCACTTGATTGGGTTCCTTGCCCAGCCTGATTACCAATTGCGACAGCATTTGCACCTTGTTGAGTTTGACCTGCCTGATAGCCGAGAGCAACGGCCCGGAGACCTTGTCCGGTCTGTCCAGCTCCGCAACCAATGTTTATATTATCGCTGCCAACAGTCCATGAGTTATTGCTGGTGTCCCAATATAAATAATCACCGTAACAGTCTGCTGTTCCTACTATTCCAATTACGCCGGTTGGGCCAGTGGGGCCTGTTTCACCAGTGGGGCCTGTTTCACCAGTAGGTCCAGTATATGTAATTATTGTGCCCGTATGACCGGTAGGTCCCGTGGGTCCTGGTGTAACATTCATCGGTCCAGTAGGACCGGTTTCACCAATAGTTCCTGTGGGTCCGGCTACTGAACTTGCTGCGCCTGTAGGGCCTGTCGGACCAGTAAACCCCTGATTCGGATTTCCAGCACCCAGGTATTCTTCTAAAATGATGCAATTTGCAGTCGTGTTCGGGTTGTCTCCCAAAATGCCCAACGTATTTGCAGAGCCGGTTGGGTTTTCCAATTGGAAGAATAGTGTATATGTAATAGGGTTTGTAGTTTGTGGCCAATGCATAAAATTAAATGTGTATGTATCTATAAACGGCGAGGACGCATTATTCGTTCCACAAATAGTATCTTGTCCCAAGAGTATGTAACTTGTTCCTGCATTGGTAGTGTATACAATGCCCAAGTTGAGTCTTGTTCCGAAGACATCGCTCGCCTGATATTTAACCTTGAACTGGACCTTAATTCTACTTTGATCGCTTAACGGGGTTATGCTTTCCGAGTAACCCTGCGTCGCACATGAGTAACATGAAGCTGGTGTGGTTATACCAGTAAATGGATTGCTTACAGAAGGGGTAGCTACTAACTTATTTGAAAAATCGGTGTTTTTATACACGTATTGGATAATTACTCCCGGTGCACCGGTCGCGCCGGTTTGCCCGGTAGGACCGGTTTCGCCGGTAGGTCCAGTTACGGAACTGGCTGCACCTGTAGGACCTGTAGGCCCGGTAGGACCGGTTTCGCCGGTAGGTCCAGTTACGGAACTGGCTGCACCTGTAGGACCTGTAGGCCCGGTAGGACCGGTTTCGCCGGTAGGTCCAGTTACCGAGCTCGCTGCACCTGTAGGGCCAGTTGTGCCAGTTTCACCCCGAGGTCCAGTTACCGAGCTCGCTGCACCTGTAGGACCTGTTGCGCCCTGAGTACCAGTTGCGCCTGTATTTGACGCTGTTCCGGGCGCGCCGGTAGGACCTGTAGAACCAGTCGGACCTATAGAGCCAGTCGCTCCGGTATTTGATGCTGTTCCGGGCATACCAGTAGGACCTATTTCGCCAGTCGGGCCTGTTGCCCCATTGCCGCCACCGCCACCATTATTGCACGGCACGAAGCAATCACACTCATCCCGTTCTGGTGCGACATAATCGCACGGTGTACCACAATCACATGTATCGGGACCAACATAATTACAGTCGCGACATGGCACATAATATCCGCCACCGCCACAATTACCATATGGGACGCCATTAATATTAGTAACAATCAGATTTGTAACAGTAATATTTTGACTGTTTATATTCTGTGCATTTATGTTACTCATTTATATAAAAAGCAAATATATTTTAAATTGTGGTAATCGTATATAATAAAATTATTTTTGTACAACTTTGTATTTGCTAAAATAGTATTAGGCCATTGAGAAATTTAGGTGTATGCGGTATTTTGACTCGTAAATAATATAGCAAATTAATTTACTTGGCATATTATTATTATTATTTAATTCGGGATAGGGAATGGGCGTTGATTTTTCTCAACCACCAAGGGCTCGGGTATGAAGGTAGGGCCCTTCTTGTAGATATTAGACGACTCCAATTTCGTAATTTCAGGCTTAAAACAGGGTGCGGGGTTTACTAAATTGGTGGCGTTAATTCCGAACAAAAACGACTCCGTATCAGCTGCATTATACGACAACTTATTCCACGGGATTTGAGCAGGAAGTAGTCCATCGCCGGGCAACCGGGTATTATATGCCGCTCCATATTGCGAATTCGCATAGAGTGTGTATTGTTCTGAATTTTTGTATTCCCGTTGTTCTAAACAATAGTTACCGGGAGTATTCTTATTACGTGTAGACGCCATTTATATATACTTTTAAAAAAAGATTGCCGATAGACTGTAATAGGATAATTTGCATAGGTTACCGATTTTTATAAATAACTGTACATACGCTACAAACCCGATCAGAACTTAGACGATATCGCCGCATGTAGGCTATCCATGCTGGTTTGAGCAATTTTACCGGTTTCTAAATATTCGCAGATACACGCATGTGTTAGATACATGTAATCGTAAGCAAACAAAACAAGCAGACCAAACTCCTCATCGGCGGTCATAAGGCGCCTGGCTGTCTTAACCATACATTTTCGCAGTTCTGGACTCTCCTTGACCTTTTCATATAGATCATGAATAGCCGCGCTCATTAGTTCTTCGTCATATTCTTCTAATTGTAAAATATCCAACAATTCTTGGCGATAGAGCGCGTCCCTAACAAACTCCATTTCGCTTGCGGTTATATTGTCCGTTTCTAAAAATACATCGACCGTATTATAAGTGCATGCAACCGTCGTGTTGTACATTACATTATTCCTCAACTAATATTTATATCCAAATAAGTAGAAATATTAATTATGCATATTACATCTGCACACATTACATCTATGCGTATTGATAAGTGGAGTGCTTGTTGACGTAGTCGGTATCCTTTGTCAACTCGCGAGACGGGACACCACCGCGGATCCATCCATCGGAAGCAACATTCTCAATTTGGTTGGCAGGGTTGTTGATTCTCTCTTGAACTGCGGGGAGAAGAGGAGTTTGGTGATACTTAATGTAACTCTTCTCGCTTAGGTTGTTTACGCTGCGCTTGTTCACGATTTGCTCACCCTGTTGAATCTGGGATTCCATCACGGGGTTAACTGCACCGCGGCCTAAATAAGGGACGGTAGCAAAAGGGCGCTGAAACAAGTCAATGTGGCAGCGAGGGTGGGTCTGGATGGTTCCAATCAAAAGTTCAGATGAGTTGTCAATGTTGCACCCACCTGCACCCGAGTTGTAGCCACCATTGTACATGATACCAGGCTGAGTCGTAGCTAATTCAATAGATTTTTTCATAGAGCAATCAGCAGCAAAAAAATTCTGGGTCATATAATTGCAGGATGCTACATTTTGAATTGTGTTTTGATCTATGCAGCATGCGTCATTTCCAATGCGCGCCATATTATCAAAGGTATAACTAGAGACGTTAGCCATTTATATATTATAATATACATTATTTTTTTATGAATTCAAATGTTTTTGTGTTTCTAAATGTCTACTAAATAAAATATTCACAAAACAGCCAAAATCACATTTGTCACAATAAAAATTAAATCCGGCTTGCCTTTCTTCTTTCGTTGCATGTTTATTTAAATAATGAAGTTTCATATTTGTTGTTTTGCTCGGGTTATAATCGCAAAACTTACATACTTCTTCTAAAATTTTATCACTTCGCATCTTTCTTTTTTCGCCAGTGTGTTTTTTACATATCAAATGCTGATTCCATTCTGATAAATAGTTACAAGTATAGTTGCATTTTTCACAGTTATATTTTGAGTCCATTTATTAAATATCTTATATTATTTTTAAATAGTTTAGACAAATAAAGTCTATATATAGTATATAATGTCCAAAAGACGGCCATACGACCTTGAACGGTTAACTCTGTATTGTGAGGAAAATAAGTTGACTATTTTAGAGGATTATAGTAATGCTAAATTGAATAAAAATGTTATGATTAAATGCGAATGCATTTATGAAAATTGCAAGAACACAGTTATTAAATCATTTCGCGAATTAGAAAATGCCGGTGCATATTGTAGCAGTTGTATAAAAATTAAAAGGGTTGAAAGGAGAAAACTTACTTGCCTTGAAAAATATGGCGTAGAAAATGCAGCGCAGGCCCCAGCTGTTAAAGAAAAAATGAAGAAAACATGTATTAAAAAATATGGAGTTGAACACGCGTTTCAATCAGAAATAATAAAGGACAAAATAAGAGATGTTTGTTTAAAAAAATATGGGGTTGTAAATGTAAATCAAAACCAAGAAGTACAAAATAAATCAAAAAAAACTTGTTTAGAAAGATACGGCGTTACTAATTCATTCAAAAGCGCAGTTGTCAAAGATAAGTGTAAATCTACAATTTTAAAAAGATATGGTGTAGAAAATCCATCGCAAAATAATGAAATTAAAAATAAAAAGGTAGAAACTTGCCTAATAAATTGGGGTACAAGATCTCCATCTCAAAACGAAGTAATCAAAAATAAAATTAAAAATACTAATTTACAGAAGTTAGGAGTTGAATATCCAACACAAAATAAATCTGTACTTAATAAGATAATGCAAACAAATTTAAGAAAAACTGGTTCGGAATATACGTTTCAATCAGAAACAGTTAAAAATAAGATAAAAGAAACTAATTTGCTGAAATTTGGTGTTGAGTATCCATCACAAAATAATACGGTTAGGGATAGAATAAAACATACTAATTTACAAAAATTAGGTGTTGAATATCCATCACAAAATAGAGTAGTTCAGGATAAAACTAAACAAACATGTATGGAAAAGTACTTATGTGAATATTCATTACAAAATGAAAATGTTAAAAATAAGAAAAAACTAACTTGTATAGAAAAGTATGGATACGAGCACCCTTTTCAAAACCCAGAAATAATGGAAAAAACTGTAAAGGCGAGCTTTTCTAAGAAAGAATATATATTCCCCTCTGGAAGGATAGATAAGATTCAGGGTTATGAAAATTTTGCCTTAGATGAATTAATTATAAATAAAAAAATAGACGAGTCAGATATAATTACTGGTGTTAAAAACGTACCCGAAATATGGTATAATGATGCAACTGGTAAAAAACATAGGCATTACGTTGACATTTTTATTCCTTCACAGAATAAATGCATTGAAGTAAAATCCGAGTGGACATATAAAAAGCAATTTGGTAGCGTAATGTTAAAAACAAATGCTGCAAAAGATTTGGGTTACAGTTATGAAATTTGGATATACGATAATAAAGGATTGAAAATAAACTGTTACGATTAATGCGTTTAATACAATGTGTATCTATAGTTGTCTTTCACTCTCTGCATGTTTCCATCGGGTGTTGATTCTTTCGCTGATGGCATGTCGCCATACAAAAACCTTCCGAAGCTGGCTTGGTCTCCAGGTTGAACATTTGTATTCGATGTGCTAAAAAACGCACGATTTGACTGATCCAATTCAAAATTCTGGTACAAGTCGCCGTACAGTTGTTTATTGGTATTTTTAATACCGGGGTTCATCATCTGAACTGCCTTCTTCACATTATTAGTAATATCCTCGTCGACATCAACATTGAACGATGGCGGTGCGGATTTTCTATCAGGGTCGTCGCTAATCTGTGTCAACAAAACATTGCTAAAAGGATTCTTTTTGTTTCCCCCCTTAAATTCGCTTTTCAACACCGAGTCCAATGTAACTGGGTTGACATAAGAGTCCGGGCTCTTATCAAACATTCCAGTTACTTCGTTGCCGCGAATCCTAAACCCCTCATCCAACATCTCCTTTGTAACCTTCTGTTTGCGCATTTTGAACAATATAACAATGGCAACCAATGTCAACACGCCAATACCGAACACTCTGGGGGACATGGTTACTATATACCCTAAAATCGTAATCAAAATTATAAGCCGCGAGATGGCATTCAATTTTTGCTCGTAGCCCATATCAGCCGAGGGCCACAACTCAGTCATCTGCTCTTTATTAAATAACACAGTAGGATCATTGGCCCAAAATGGAATTGTCATTATATATATAAACAGTTTAAAAAAGTTTGGTCGCTGCCCTAATTTTTATTTCATATACGCGAACATTTATGCGTAGGTAGATTCTTCTAAATTTTATCCCTGACCACCTAACTACACATTGTGCTTGTTTTATGTCTGCATAAATACTCGCAGGCATAAAATAACAATACTATCATAACAATACTATCATAAGAATAAAAATAAAAATTGAATTCCGCGGAGGACCATCTCATTAGACATTATAGAATTACAAGCACCATGGAAACATTCATATTACCAAATATACCAGAGGACTTTCAGACGGGTCAGCCCTTTGTCGGCGCGATTCATCCCAGCCTGAAGCAACTAAATGACTATATTACCCGCAAATTTAAACACGATTTTGTAGGCGTTGATATCGTATCATTAACAGAGTATGTTGCAACAACAAAGCAGCCGTGGTCAAATGGCGCCTATTATCTGTTTGGCCAATTGCTCACAAGTTTTGACGCGCCATTGACAAATGAGTTATTGCAGACGGCAATTGATACAAATTCGCGACGAATGACCGAATATGGTGCGCCGTGTAATTTTCTGGAGGCCAACAGCGTAAATCACAATATTCGCGTGTTTCATAACCTGTTGTATTTATTGCAAAAATATTATCAACACCCGTATGATTTGATGGAATTTTATAAACCTGACGGAGTATACATGACAAAATTTATTGAAGAATCGTGCTCCTAATAAACTGTGGCGTTATTTTGATAAAGAGTGTATGGCGATTCTTTATTTTTTCCCCTTCTTCTTCTTACCACTACTCGATTGTTGCTGCACTGGCTGAGGAGGTGGCTTGGCCCCACGAGGCGTACGTTCCGCCTTTTCTGCAGCTCCAAATAGCCCGAACAATTCGGCATCAGATATGACAGGTTGTTGCATACGTTGTTGCATTTGCGCCATTTCACGAGCCTCTTGTTCTGCCTTTGCGCGGGCATTGGAGTCGGCTTTTGCACGGATTCTCTCCTTTGTCTTCTCCAATTTCATCCGTTGGTCTAAATTTGCCTGCATGGCGCCCATATTTACCTTTGCTCCTCCCATTCCACCCATTCCCGCCATACCAGCAAGGTTACCCATTCCCATCTTATTCAACATGGACTGAATATTTCCCATGCCAGGCATATTCTTCATCTTGTTCATCATTTCCGACGCCTCTGCAATCAATTCCGACTCCTTTAGGTCACCAGATTTGATTTTAGAATCCAGCTTGTCGCCAACAGTCTTCACGAGTCCCATCAACTTGGTCGGGTTCTTTACAAGCGTCTGGAACACATCCTTCATGTCAGTCGCACCCTCAAAATCCGCATTCAAGTTTGCTGCCGTCTCTTCGGCAATTTCGCGCGCCAATTGTCCCAACTTTCCGTCCAACATCCCAGTAATATGACCATGGAGCTGTTCTGCATCAGGCATACTAAATCCGGCACCATCACCCTCTGCAGTGCCGGGGTCGCCCTCTTTCGCCTCAAATAACCCCTGCATGTGTGAAAGAGTCTCCTCCAACTTGGACTTAAATTCGTCCTCATTGATCGCCTCAAACATTTTCGCTGTATCGCCGAATGCCTCCTTGTTATTCAGAGTGCCAACAATTGCAAAGGTAATCAACTGCAAATACTTCCAGATGGTCTCCCGCGTTTTCTGCGAAATGTCGCACTGCCACAGGTTTTTGAAATGGATGCTGGGAAGAAATTCGGTATCTACCTCTGAGTCCGTCTTGAACATCTCCTCGTTTTGGTATAGGATATCAAAGAATCGCGGGGGCAACTTTTTCTGACAAAATTTGAATAGGAGCTGCACCGACGTCCGCTTATGTTTTTCATATGCGGCATCCCTCGCCTCAGCGTCCTCGATGTGACTGTAATGCTGGGGGGTTTTAAGCCATTTAATGATAAACGGTTCATATTCGGGAAATGTTGTTCTTATATCACCAACAAAATCACAAATTACCTTCGTAAATTCTTCCGGGATTGCCTTGCTTTCTTCTGCCATTTAAATAGTATATTTTATATATATTTAAATTCAAATTTAATAAATATATATACCGCGCGCCCACATAATTATGTCGCATACAAAAGGCCTGCATTTCCACCGACAAATATAACCATATTTACACGCTCCTCCATCAAGTACATGTTAAAGTTATAATCGTAAATGCGCCATGTCGGTTTGTTGATGCCTATAAGGTCGCCGGTATTTGGGTCGCAAATAGTTAGCACCTGGGCATACGGGTCAACGGGCGGCGCAATGGTCGTGAATTCAAACTGAACATTAGTAAACCGGCTCATATTCATGGCTCCCGATGGGTTCGGGTTCATCTGGTTTGTATCCAGGCAAAAATTGTAGCAATATAGACCAGGTGGAGCGTTACCAGATGTTCTTACGTATTTTTCAACAAAATTGTATACACCAGCAGGTAACATATTCTCTCTGTATTGGCCATCAAGAAGTATACCAAGAGCCACCAAAATGTACTGGATATTTTGCGGGTTATAAACGCCGGTTATACGCAGACCGCTTAAAGTACCATCTGGATTCGCACCTGGACCCATGCCAGGAACCGGCGGCAAGGTCGGATTTTTATAGTTATACGTTCCACTGGTCGGAGCCAGCTCAACATCTTGCGGCATGTGGTTGTATGGCCAGTTTGTATAATTGGACCATTGGTTTCGCAAGTTTGCATCACTTCGCTGGAAATAAAACATCCAACTAATTACCATACCCAGCGAGTCCAAGTTCAGTTTATTCTGCCCGGTAATGTTGTAGAACGGTGTCTCATAAATCTGCTTAATCAAATATTTCTGCTCATTCTTAGCAAAGAGTTCGGACTCATCATTAGAGAGAAAACAATAGGTACAATTTAGATTGATGTCAGCATTCCACAAAGTCCTCGTGTCTATGTATGACGCAGGACCGAGTGCCACATCTGGCGGTGTTTGCAGAAATCTATAGAACTGCATATAAAATTGGTTAAAATTGGGCGCGACGACTGGGAAATTGTTTGTATAATCCATGACATCGCGGATGGTAAACCATTGATTAATTGGCCTGAATGATACACTAATCTGCAGCTCATTATATTGAAGCGCAACAAGCGGGAACGCCTGCATTGTAACCAGGTTAAACCATGCCCCGAGCGGAATATAGAGAGTCCGCCCCATGATAGACGGCTGTGCTCCGGCGGGACTGTTTGTGTAATATGCATTTGGGTATGTATTCACGCGTGCGCCCGAGTTAGCCGGGTCATTTAATTCAGCGGTTTGGCCGATCATCTCGTTGAACAGCGCCAACTTTTCTGCGCTAAAGTCTCTCTGTGTAGATGCCAGCAAATACTGACCCGAATATTCTTGCAGTTTTTGGTTACCGCACGTTATGGTAATACGGCTAATAATCTGCGCCCCGATATTGTCAATCCACCGGAAGTCATATGGCGCCCAATCTGTATATTCTGGGGCACCGCTCTGATTCGTGTACGCCTGTGGAGGCAAAACCGGACTCCAGATAGTAGGCAGATTGATGGAGATGTAACAGTCCATTAACAGATCCGCATAGCGCTTTACTTTGAAAACGAAGGTGGACTCATTTGTTAGGCCGAGCGTAGGCGTCCCTTCGTAATCCAAACGAAAGTTTTGTTTCCCAAAATTAGTATACTTTTTATATGTTGCTTTCCAAAAGGTCTTACTCGGATTTCCATTTAGAATAACATTTTGTTGTCCAGTAGCTACAAGGTTCATTAATCCTCCAGCCATATTTAAGTATATTATATATAAATTTTTTAATTCTTAATTTGCTATTAATATAAATTACGCGCTTAATCCTACATTTTCTTCGGTGCCCTGGTAGGAGGTATTTTAGTAATATGTCCCTACTAAAAATAACTTATTATATTATATTAGATTAATACGAATGGACAAAATTGTACTATTGATTGGTGTTGCAGTGGCCGTGATTTTTATACTACTTGCATATGTTTACATAAAACGTCGGGTTAACTTGGAACAAGACGAATGCGATTATATGAACACCCTATATCCCACTTTAAACGGAAACATCCGGCCTATTTCTTCAAACGATTCCGATTGCAGCGGCAACCTATATGATTATTATATTAAAACCGCATTCAATGCGTGCTCTGGTGGGTCATATAAGGATGATTACGTAGACCTATGCAATCTAAAGGCGGTGCTTAAGCAGGGGGTTCGCTGCTTAGATTTTGAGGTGTACTCAATAGATAATCAAGCTGTTGTGGCAACCTCTACCTCGGACAGTTTCTACATTAAAGAGACATACAATTCAGTGCCTTTTAGCGGGGTAATGGAGACAATTGGCGGCTACGCATTTGCAAGCGGAACTGTTCCAAATCCAACTGATCCGCTCATCATTCACTTGCGGATTAAGAGCACTAACCAAGAGATGTACTCTAATTTAGCGAGTACGCTCAAGTTGTATGATAATATCATGCTTGGAAAGGAATACAGCTTTGAAAACTCGGGAACGAATTTAGGAACAGTCCCGCTGTTAACATTTAAGAACAAGGTTATTTTAATTGTGGACAGAAGTAACGACGCCTTCTTGCAAAACCAAGAATTTTTAGAGTACGTTAATTTAACCAGCAACTCGGTGTTTATGCGAGGATACCGCTACTATGACGTTAAAAATAACCCAGACGTTCAGGAGCTAACAGACTTTAATAAAACTGGCATGACAATTGTGTTTCCGGACACAGGAGGCGACCCAGTGAACCCAAGTGCGTTATTGTGCAGAACCTATGGGTGCCAGATGGTGGCTATGCGTTATCAACAAGTGGACAATCTTTTACTTGAAAATACGGAATTCTTTGACGAGGGAGGGTATGCCTTCTGTTTAAAGCCCGCGAATTTAAGGAATCAGATTGTGACTATTCCTGCACCCACACCGCAGAACCCTGCTTATTCCTATGCTACTCGTAAGGTGGAAACCGACTATTATAGCTTCAAAATTTAATACGAGACGGAATTATTATATAAAATTTGTATAATAATTTGTATAATTGTATAATAATTTGTATAATAATTAATCTTCGTATATGTATAAGAAGGTATGGCTCGAAAAAATATATGCAGAGGACTAAACTTCTCTGATTGTGAGTTGGCTATTCTCCGTCAAGCGGTTGATAAAGCAGAAGAAAAAATAGGCAAACGCGTCGTTAACTCGCGCGAAATTCAGCAAATTATTACTATAGTTGAGAACTTTCTTAAGAAAAAGAGTCTGATTTGCTACGGAGGCACCGCTATAAATAACATACTGCCGATAGATGATCAATTTTATAATAAGGAGATTGAGGTACCCGACTATGATTTTTTTTCAACCAATGCGTTGCAGGACGCAAAGGAACTGGCCGATATATATTACCAAAGCGGCTTCACCGATGTAGAGGCCAAATCTGGACAGCACACCGGAACATATAAGGTGTTCGTGAATTTTATGCCAGTGGCGGATATTACGTTTTTGCCAAAGGGCGTCTATAATGCGATCAAAAAGGATGCGCTGCGCGTTGGCGGAATACTATATGCTCCCCCTAACTATTTAAGAATGTCCATGTACCTTGAATTGTCCAGACCTGCCGGAGACACCAGCCGGTGGGAAAAGGTGCTTAAACGTCTCACACTATTGAATAAGCATTTCTCCGTTACAGACGTAAATTGCAACTCTGTGGAGTTTCAGCGCGAAATGGAAAATAAAACTGAGGAGGACCACATATATGACAATGTGCGAAATACCCTAATAAACCAGGGCGTCGTATTCTTTGGCGGGTATGCGATTTCTCTCTATTCTCAATACATGCCCAAGAATTTGCGTCACAAGTTGGAGCGTTACGCCGATTTCGACGTCTTGGCCACCGACCCACAAACGACCGCGGAAATTGTCAAGGAACGGCTGGGGGATATTAATGTAAAAAATGTAAAGATTATAAAGCATGCAAATATTGGCGATGTTATCCCTGAGCACTATGAAGTTCGCGTTGGTAACGATACAGTTGCCTTTATTTACAAACCAATTGCGTGCCATAGTTATAACAACCTCAGCATCGGCGGCCAGACTGTCAAGATCGCAACCGTAGACACCATGTTGAGTTTTTACTTGGCATTTGTGTACGCAGACCGTCCCTATTACAATCTCTTTTTAGATAGGATATTGTGTATGTCCAAATATCTATTTGATGTTCAGCAGAAGAACCGTTTAGAGCAAAAGGGATTGCTTAGACGTTTCAGTATCACCTGCTATGGGCACCAAGAGTCTGTAGAAGAAATGCGCGCGCACAAGGCAGAAAAATACAAGGAACTCAAGGAAAGGGGTGACCCTGTGGCGTTTGAGGAGATGTTCTTAAATTATAAACCAGCTGATTCAATCAAGAAGAAATCAGATAGTAAGAAGAAAGAGAGAAAAGACAAGAAGACCGCTTCAAAAAAGAAGACGAAGAAGACCAAAAAAGCTAAGCCGTTCGGGATTTTTGGAGGAAGAACTGCGCGAAGGCGCTAAATTACGCATGACACTTGTCACCGTAACATTCCTCCAGTTTGTCTTGAAACGTAACTCGCTGGCCGCGTCTTGCAAATTTATATAGAAACACAATGCCTGCAAGAGCCATAAGCATAGCCCCCAAAATATACATGGCATAATCCGGCACGTCGGGGTCCGTTGTGTCAACAATATTAGATACGATTTCTGTTAAATCAGGAACATTACCTAATGAAAACCCAGGGGTTGTTATATCAATATCGTCCATTTTTATAGGACAATATTAATGCTAAATTATTTGAACTTATAAACAGCGACTCTCCAGTATTATAATAAAAATGTCGTATAATATTTTTGAGGCCAATTTGCAGAACACGCTCTCTCTAAATTCTCGGGGAATGCGCTTACTGATTAAGACGACAAAATATATAAAGTATATAATTAGTTTTTCTATTAGCCATTTAACATAGTTAGCACCCTTGCTAATGAGACTCCAGTCGTTCACGTAACTGCACATTTGCGTGTTTGTCTGTTTTATATAAAACGAATGTATATCTAATAGGCCCGACAATACCCGGTGGTAATTAGACTTTTCGTTCTTTACGTTCAATAGGTTGCTTATTTTGTCCGCCCCAAATAGGTCTAAATATAAAATCTTCTTGTTTGCCTCTGTATTGAATACGAAGGGAGTGATCCCGTCCATGTACTTTTTTTCGTATAACACGTTGCCATCTATTAAAAATGGGATATATGATGACTTCACAATCGTTCTCAAAATATCGGCAACATTTGCGTATTTAGATTTTACTGGTTTTTTACCTTTTTTAATATTATGGTATGTAATAAAGAACCTGCCGTTAATTTGTTCACATATATCCTTTGGAATATGCGGGCCTAAATACTTGTGTAATTCTTTCACAAGCTGCAACTTGTATGACTGTCTAAAGTCAGAAGTGATTACTTCATACAGGCTTGTCATAAGATGAAGTCCATCAATATAATACAAGAATCCGGCGATTGCGCCGACGCTGCACCCCGAAATTCTGTTTATTTTAACATAATTGCGCCTTTCCATTTCCTTTAAAAAGTACAAGGCGCCTACCAGATAGCTGCCGTTAAAGGCGCCGCCGTCCAAAACCAGGTCTAATATTAACGGCTCCTTTGGATTTTTTATATCATCAGGTAAATTATCAATTAATTTTGCAACAAATTCATTAATCATTGAACTATTATAGTTCAGTATTTACTATTTCACAATATAACGAAATAGTAAATAAAAAAAATTTATATAATATAGTAGGTAGTTAAATGTCAGATTTGCAGAATTGTCACTTTATGTGCATATATTCTAATAATACTTATCAAAAAACTAATATGCGTCAGCGTTTTGCACAAATAGGCATTGACTGTAATTATCATGGTATACCCAATAAGACGAATGCCGGCTCAATCGAATATACTGATTGTGATCATCTGCAAATGATATTTGACTTTTATTATACAACCACCAAGGCATATGGCGTGTTCTGTGAAGCTGAAATATATATTCACAAGGACTTAAGAGCGATTTTGACAAAAATCTTGTCCGATTTTAGTGTATTGAAACTTGATATATTATTATTGGGGTATCATGTTCACTTTCCCATCACAGAGTCTATGGTGACCCGAGGGTTCCCGTTTAAAAGGGAGACGAACACACGATCTGCGTATACCTATCATGATTATCCAGATGACTTGGTTGGAAATCAAATGTATATTCTCTCACGAAAACATGCAAAATATCTGCTCGACAAATATTATACCGGATATATCGATAAGACGTTTGTAGATAATACAGGCACTCCATTCTCCTCAACTGGGTTTATCATCACGCGGGAGGGTAATAAAGCCTTAATTTCTCCCGCAATTGTGGCGGTATGTGCCGCAAATAAAACCGAGTTGCGTATAAAAAGTCGAAATGCCTATTATAACGACACTGATTTTATATAAGTTACATCTGAATTATATCAGCGGGTTACGCAATTTTCTTGTTTTCCAGTAATCTTTTCACAAAGTCATGTTCGTTCTTATATTGCACGTAAAAATTTATCAACTCGGCCGGGGAATACAAGAACTCCTGTATTTTTTTCAATTTGCCAATATTTAAGGGACTACCAAATAAATGTCGATACATTTCAGCGATTGTTTTGTGGCTGGCATTTTTCAATTCGTGCGTTATGTCAATTCTTCCAGGCCGCGTGAGGGCTGGGTCAAGCTTCTTGTAATGATTTGAAGAAATCACCAATATTCTCCCCGGTGTCTCTCTAATTCCATCCCATAGATTAAGAATATCGTCCAGCGTAATCGGGTCTTCGCTAACTGAAAAGGGCAATTTTGCCGTCTTGGTTTCGTTTGTCTCGCAAATACTCTGCACCAGTTCGCATAGCTTGGCGGTTTCCTTACCATTTGTTTTGGCGACAGCTGGACTGCGATTGCGGTCTAATATAATGTCCCCGATGCAATCAATATCTTCAAAAACAATAATTTTCTTGTCAAATGTTACCGAGTCCTTTTCATTAGAGCACGAATATGTGTTTTCAAAAAAGAAGCTCTCCAGCTGTTTTTTGGTCTTAATAATTTTAAGCGGAATCACGACCAGGTGACGATTTGTGTGTTTTGCGAGCGCCTTGATAAATGATGTCTTGCCGGTGCCGGGTGGGCCATGTAGCCCAATTCCCAGCGAGTAGGGTATCCCCTTTTCATAATACCACTCCTTGTTTTTCAGAAAATAGTCAATATGTGCCACAAGTTGTTGCTTTCCATCGAAAAACATGTTTTGAAATGCCCGTGCACTCTCAAACACGTCTTCTCTCCAACAACTAATCATTCCTTCTTCTTTTTTTGGGGTAACACTGTCTAAATTATATATAAACCGTTTATTACTTCGGATTTCTCGAACGGACGACACGTATTTTTCAGTAATCTTATCAACATATGTTTTTAAAAAACTTATTGAATGTACGTATGAGTATATTTCAAATGTCATTTTTACGGTTTTTGTGTACGATTTATCCTTCTCGTCGCCGGATGCTTCTTGTTCCGTTTCTACGCGCGCATAAATGTTGTCCTCTAATTTAAAAGATTTTTTTTGGTTAACCATGAATATCTCGTGGGTTTTTCTTCTGTCTTCCTCATTAGATGTTGTCTGATAGGTGCTATATGTTTCTTTAATCTGGTAAATAGGGGCGAAGTTATCAATATTCGAAATAATATGGTTAGAAATCGCCTTAAACCTGGTGCTATATATAGCAGAAATATTCGGCGCCAATGAGTATGCGCACGTGCTGGAACATTTTTTCCCTTCAATAACAACACAATTTTTCTGAAAAAGACAACTTTTGAATGTTTCAAAGTTGACATTTGAAAAAATATCCACAATGTCATGTCTGTTTACATAATTTAATATATAACCATATATACCAATTACAATAGTTGATATAACTGCGTCATAGGTTGGATTGCCTGTTTTAAAACTATTGTACAGAGTTATTTTGCTGATATTGCTATACGTAGATGTTAACATGTCCACAAATCCGGCGAACACCATAATTATTTATTATATGTAAATAATGATGTAATTTTAAGTTGGTTTACAAGTGAATATTTGCATCTAAAAGGCGCCAAAATGCGTAGTAACCTTGTTCAGAAAGTAGAATAATATGCCAAAGAGCGTGCTTGTAAACATAAAACCGTTAATATTCATGTTTCCGTCGTTAGAAAACAACACGGGGAAATATCCGAATAGAAATTTGCGGAAAAATGGCAACTGAAATAAGAAATACATCACCGCGAGCAGCAGAGGGGTCTGAATTTCGTTATACATGTCGTCCAATGAATCCTGCGCACGGGCGTTTTTATTGTGAGCGTGCACCATATCAGATGTCTGCTCATAGTTTTTGATGTAATCCGTGTTATCTTGGGGAGGGGGCACATAATTCGGCTGAACATACGGGTCCGTGCTTATATTATTTGTATTCATTGGGATGTCTCGTGACGGCAATTGGGTTGCGCCGCTAATGCTCGCATGTTGGAGACCGCTTACAATCTGGCTAATAGTTGCCTGATCTAAACTGACACCACCTGCACCTCCTGTTCCGGTTCCCGGCCCAGAAATAACCTGGTTTTGGTGTTGTGCCCCTGCATGTTCAGAAGCAGACATTGATATATTATTACTCACATTCCCACCGCCAACAGGATCGGTGGGCAAGTCTAAAATACTGGTTGAGTCGCCCATAATTAGTACAAATATTGATTGATTATAAAGTTTACGCAAACATTATTCAAAAGTAACCGTTTTTGCACCAGATACACACTTCGTCGCAACCTGCGTGTATTTTACACATTTTCCGTTATTTTTATAAATTTTATCCTTAAGTTCTTCTATTGGCGGCGCATGAAAGATCATACAATCCTTGTTCTTACATACAGTTCTAAAGAGAGAAGCCAATCCAAACCCCAATAAGATGGACATTATTATTTTACCACTTTCAGTGTGCACAAATCTGCCAAGATACATTCCCGTTATATTACGGGGGTAATTTCTTTTTTCACGAAATAGTAATAGTAATAGTAATAGTAATACTTGTTAAATATAGCCTAAATTTAACAAGTAACTGTATTATTGAAAAGCGAAAAGCTTTACGATTGTATGGGGACGCTGGATATTTTAGATTCGTCCGCCGGGCACTCAACTACCTGTTCTTCAAAGTAGAAACAGTTATCTGCCTTATCTTTAAGTAACATCTTTCCGACCGTTTCGGGGCTGGGATATATGTAGATTGTCTTCATTTCCGGACCTAAAACATAAATAAAAAATAGACCGACTGCGAAACTTATCAAAAATACCGGAATTGAAATATAGTTTAATAGCATTATATATTTTGCACATAAATTATTTTTACACCTACGGACATTTCAAACGCCGAATTTACACATTAAGTGTTGCTATAATATCGTTCCCGTCCTTATCATTTATATCGTTAAGTACATAATTGTATTCTTTTAGTTTATTTATAGCATTGTTCATGCCATTTACTCCTAATTCATCTGCCTTATCTTTGTGGTAATCTGTAAAACATTCTGTGTTAAACCCCCATTTTTCGAACCTTATTCTATTAATTTTATATTTGGATAAATCTATCATTTTTATTATTTCACTATCGAAGCCCTCAGTATCTATTTGTAAATAATCAATATTAGTTATACCATGACTGCTACATATCTTATCAAAAGTAATGCCGGTTGAAGTTATCTTTACCATATCATTTTTATTCCCCCAGTCATTCATAGGCAATAGTGTAAAATGACCAGGGTCATATATGATTCCATTATCCGCACGTGTTCCCATAATACCATTCTTTGCTGCTATATATAGCTCTATAACTTCATCATCATTGTAATATATAGCATTGTTGTAAATATGAACATTTTCAATATTATTATAATTTTGTTTTATTTCATTAATTAATAGTTTATTTGGTTCTACCAGAATAACCATGTCTGGTTTTTCTTTTATAACCAACTCTCTAAACAAATCATTTCCATTATTTGTGCCAATTTGAAAAAATACCCGCTGCATTATATAAAGTATATTTTATTATATTTGTTTACATGTAAACGCGTTGTAAGGCTTTACGGCGGCTTAACTATCAGGTTCGGCTCGTCCATCATGACCGCCTCTTCGCTACTGTCCGATTCAATAACAAGCGCGGCTCGTTTCTTTTCTGCTACCTCCTCCATTCCAATCTTGAACGAGACAACGCGGTCCGTATAATTAGAATAAGATAGCTGCTGAATACTATGCTTGTTTTGGATTAAGTTGCACGTGTTTGTATCCTCGTTATGCCACACACCGATTTCATTGTATTTCAGTGTGCGAATTGTCTTCATTAGCGGGACCAATGTATGATCATATATAGTAGCCGCATCGCGTGCGTATTGCACATTGTTGGTTTCATTCATCTTCTTGATACAGCCCTTTATTTCATCTATCTGCGCATAGTAATTCGTGATGGCCTCGTTTAATTCTCGTTGTTTGGCATCATTATCCACAATATTGTTATACGTTTCAAGGTATGCCTCGTATAGCGAGCTATAAAACGAAATATCCTCCTTTAATGTCTCAAATCGCGTTAATGCTGCCTCCGTCGTATTATATCCAAACAGGGCCTTGTTTTTTTCGTCTATTACATTGTTTTTTAGACCAGTCATTTCAGTCTGGATTGTATTTAAAAGGTTTGGCAGTAATTCCACCTTTCCGACCTGAATCTTGATATCTAAACTACATGGGTCTACGATGATGCCACACGAGGCATTATATTGGCGATACGATTCCTCCTTGTCGGTTTCCTCAAAGAACAGCGTTTTAAATATTGTTCCCCCCGGGCGCTTGCAATTTATACATTTGGGCTTAAGCTTCAGAAATTCGGCGCGTTTCTCTCTATTACTTAGATTGACGTTGTTTAATATCTTCTTCTTGTTCGCACTGTTCTGCGTTTCGTACTTAAATTTGAGTTTGAAATATTCATTTAGTGCCTCTTTAACATCCATTATGGCTGTTGTATTTGAATCCATATATATAATACCAAATAATTTATTTGGCAATAAACTCATATACGACTGAGCAAGGGCTATACGATTGAGCAAGGACTAATATCGCGGCTTAGAATGTATAACATCATACTCGCTTTCCCACTCTGGCAAACCGGTAATAATTTCCTGATGCGCAATACGCTTTGCCTGCTGAAATTTCTGAACCTTGGATAAAATGTATTCCTGCTTTTCCTTGTTCTTTTTTTGTATTTCAGCAGGAGTGAGTTTTCCCTTATACTTATAAAGTAGCACCAGTCCTAAAATAAGCAGGAATGCAATTAATAACCCAATGTTAAATACTGTATTGTGAAAGTTGTCCCGCACAGCATGGCACTGTTTGAGTGTTTGATGCAAAAAGTATTTAACACCCGGTTCTGTAAGTGCCGGTTTAGAAAACTCCATAGTAATTATAGTTAAAATAATAAATTAAATTATACACATTATCTATATGGATAACGCCTGGTGGAGTATCTTAATATTTTTATTTACAACATTCGTGTATTATTATTTAGTGCCGTCTCCTACCATGGAGAGCTTTAGCAGCGGACAGAGTAGTAACTACACGTACTTGGCTATCTATGTGTTTGTCGTTATGCTCGGACAATTTGGCCTCAACGCGGCAATCATCAATAAGACATGCGGCGGAACAACGGCAGAAACACTCAGCTCGGCCGGGTTTTACACCTTTATTCCATGGACGCTGGTCTTCGGCGTGTTGGTTTTGATATTAATTGTTTACCCTGGCTTTAAATCCGCATTTTCTGATGTGGTCGGGTATTTCTGGGTTTCTGGGGGCGTGAAAAAAATATTAGATCAGTTATTGATGAACGCTGCGCCAAGTGCCGACAGTAAGGAGTCGGACGGTAACATGCAGTCCGTTTCCGATATGATAGTCAAAATATATAGCAACAACTCATTGTTGGTTAATCAAATTGTCCCGTCTAATTTTGACAAATATTGGGGCATTTTACAGCCGTTAATGAAACCAGAATATAGAGGGGATGGCGGAAACGAACTTAAAGGACAGTTTTTCCAGTTGGTGTCTACCCGGGACAAAATCGGTGAGTGCATGTGGTACCTATACGCCGGTATCTTGGTGGTCTCCCTTGTCCAGTTGAATATTGCAACCGGCGGGTGTGTTAGTAGCCCAGCAACCATGGCCCGGAGAAATCAACAGTTTTTAGCAGAAAGCGAGGCGGCAAACAAGAAAAAACAATTGGCCGCCAGCACAACATACAAGATCGCCGCATAAGAATCACGCGAGTCTGTTGGATCGTTATAAATCTTATAATAAATTATAGCGTATTTATAAATTATTATATGTCGGACAATTGGGAGAACTGGGAGTGCGAGGATAATCAGGCTTCAGCTGTTCCCAGTGCGGAACGGATAAAACAATTGCAAGAGAGAAAACTAATTGAAGAGGCAGACAATGCGCTAACGCGCGAACTGTTTGCTATAGGAAATGTCGCCGACGCAAAACTACCTGCTAAAAAGAAATCGGGTCGCTCTTTGATAAAAGCTCAGAAAAGGTAGTGGGTTACATCCTTGGGTTTGCTACATAATACATGACAAACAAATAGCACAAAATTCCTAAACTTAGCGATAGCAGCCAAATAGGGAAAATAGTCTTATTTCTGTATCCAATACCGAATTCGCGGATACTTCCATCCCGATTATACAAACAAGTGGGTTTCATCATTTGAATTGTTCCAAAAATAATAATAAATATTACAACAGACACCAGCGTAACATTTTCTCTAATATAGCCTCTGTACATGTTATATACCTATGATATAATTATACAAAATTTTTATAATTATATTGTGCTAAATTCTACTCTATTAAATTTGAAAGGCCTAATTGTCCTCTTGGTAGTCATCATATTCCTCCTCCGGCGCCCCCACGCCATCCGTATTGCCATCAAAATACGTTTCATTCATAAATCCCATATCATAGGCCTCTTCATCTATATCAGCATCAACCTGTTGCTGTTCCATGTATTCGCCCAACAAAATGTCAATGTTTTCGTCGTTCGCATCGGCATTCTTCTTCCTAATGTTCCGCTCTGCCTTGGTCATCTCATCTCTAAACTCCTGCTCTTCGTCGTAGAAATCCTTGTCCAGCGCAGTCAGACCCTTCTGCATTCCCTTGCTGTACATACCCAACTTATTGGACTTCAAAATGGTGTCGGCATCTCTCTCCTCATCCGTCATCTTCTTAAGTCTGTCCGTCACAAGGTCCTTCTCCTTCTCTCTTAATTTGAAAACCCGGTCCTGAATTTCCTCATATGACGTGTCAATGGTGTTCTTCTCGGTGTTCATTATATCAATAAAGGCAACGAACAATTCGGCCAGTTTTTGTCTGAGCTCCTTTTTATTGCCCGTTAGCAAGCGCGTTTCCGTTTGATTTCTGGAAGTCATCGCAAGATCTACTCTGGTTTCGGTCTCCTCCACGTACTCTGTCGCGAAAACGTCGTCAACCGTGTTGGTCGGTTTGACTGCCCGAACTATCATGTCGTCTTCGTCAGACAATTCAATGTAATTGATAAACACGCGCAACAAATAGTACTCAAACAAAAATCGGCTCGTTCTTTCATCAAAAATGGGCTTCAAGGTCTTGTCTTCGCCAAGTTTAATACCAGTGAAGCTCGGTGTTAGGTTTGCAAGAAGAACCAGGTTTTTACACGACTGTTGTATAGTTGTAAGGATGTTTTGCAGACTGGGCACACCATAAAAGTGATTGAGACCTTCATAATACTCGCTAATGGATTTCTTCAATTTGTTCGCGTGATTTCGTGAGAATCCGTAGTAACTTGGTATGTGAGTGTCATCATAATGAACCTTGTTTAGAATAATATTAGGGAACACATTGACGAAATTATGAATGAAATTCTTGTAAAACCCGACAATGTTGTACAACTTATCATCGGAAATTTTAATGGCGTCGTTTCTATTTGATGCATCGGCCGACCAGTTTGCGAGGTTTGCAATGGCGCTTGTCATTTTTCTCACTGAACTGTTTGTGATCACGGACCCCGTATTTTTCTGAACAAACTCACAAATCTCTGCCTTCATGGAGTCAATATTCTTTATCAGAAAGTTGTTCAACGCCTTTGCCTCTTTTGTGTAATTTTCACTTGCAACCTCATATGTATCCAATGACTCGCGAATGAGGTCTCGCAACGACTGCTCAACAACTTCCTCCGGCTCATCCTGTATAGACTCCAATAGTTGTGTCAGTTTTGTAATAGAGGACACCTCATGTTCTTTGAAATCTATATTAATGATATTCTGCTGGCCTATAATTTGAAGCAGTCTTAGGAAATGCTCGCTGTTATAAACTCGCCCGTCGTCCTTCAACTTTTGGATAATCTGTTCGTCAGAATCATTGGGGTCAATAAGGCCGATGTCCGGTTTACCCGTGCAAAGAGGAATCAAATCTGGTGGAATAGGTATCAAGGACTTGAATCTGCAAAAGGAAATAAACGCCAGGTAGATTGTTTTCTCGCTGAAATCATTACTAATTGCAGGGTACTTGTTTTTCGTGTTGACCGTGCTGAAAAACAGACCAGCACTCGAATAGCTTAAAATATCGGCCATCATATTAGACAACTGCGTAACAATACCGTTGTATTCGGGAATTCGTTGGTCGCGTCTTGAAAAATACTCCACAGTTGATTCCAGTTCATTGCTTTCACAACATGCATTTTCCAAGTAGGGCTCGTTAGCCGATGTATGGAGCAGTAGTTTGTGGTTTTGCACGACGGATTGGATTCGCTCTATAAGCGCAAGAGAGAACTGAATAATCTTGGACTCAATCACACTCAACTTTTCCCGCTGATTGATGGCGCCTGTTCTTAAATCCGACATTAAAGACTTCTTGAATTCCGCAGAAATATTCACCAAATGTTTAATCTTAAAATTGACCAACGGGGGCAAAAACTGTGCCCATTTGTCTATTGCGTGCTCCTCAGGGATGTCGTCTGCCGGATGACTCAACAAGTATTCTGTTTTTTCCTCCATCTTCCTTTTTACGTCTGGAATGGCCAACAATGTGTCATTGATTGCACCCTTAATTTTGGCGATAATGTTTTCGCTCTTTTTGCCCTTTAACACACTCCATGGCTCACCGGAGTCGCGTATGTCATATGCAACGCACCCCAAATAAGTCAAGCTGCCCATATCTCCAGCGCCCTCAAATGGATACCCTGTGAACGAACGAACACATCCCGGATGAGTCTTCCTTGTTTTCACCGATGGAACAGATGTTTGAACCGCGATTAAAAACATGCCCAGCGTGTAATATAGAATTGCCGCATTGTACACCTCCTTGTATTGCGGCATCTTCTTCCCCTTCTCGGCCATTTCTCGCACTTTTCGCTTGTGGTCTGATTCACTATCAACAGTGTCTCTAATGGAAGAGAGAACGGAGTTAATGATGAACTCCTTTTGATTCGCAATATTTATACCCATTGCAAACGACAGCGTATTGACAATATTGTTGATCATCTTAGAATCCGGGGTATCATAGACAACCCTCTTTTCTGCGGCCGCGGACACAATTTTATTTCCAGCATCGTCTTCCATGACGGCCCGTGTGGAAATTTTAAACCCTTCGTCGTATCCCTCTTCAACGTCAAATTCCGTTGGACAAATCGCCCAACCACTGTTTTCATCACACCACCATTCGCCGTCGTCACTCTGTTTCCCTATCTTAGACTTGACAATTTCAAGGTATTCGCGGAAAGCATATTGGCCATTCACCACAAAGGCATTCGCCAAGTCAAACTTAAACGTCGGCAATATCGGCACGCTCGTTTTGTTGCAGTACAGCCAATGTTCCGTTTCAACCTCATTCAGCGGGCCAATGCCTCTAATATATGGACGCGTGTATGTGTTCACGAACTTAATAATGTCGTGCTGCTTTCGCACAAAATCCGTTTGTCGCAGAATCAAATTGAGGATTTGTTGGTACGGGGACACCGGGCGAGAAGTGCTTTCATCCGCGGATGTGCCCAGTTTATACTTCTGATTGTTATACTTGAACATGTTATTGGTTTCAATCTTGGTCAGCGATGTAATGACGGACCGTAAATAGTCAAATTTATTCGTGATGTACTCCTTTAATTCCTTCTTTGACATTTTGTATTTCGTATCAAACTCGCTCATGACGTCTTTCAGCAGTTTTGCCTGCAGACCCAATTCATTTTCCTCCATGCTCTCGCATTTATCGTCCACCTTGCCCGGGACGTTTATGCACTTGTCTTGTATATCACATAATATTGTCGAGTCATCAGTGTTAATATCCTCATTGCTCACGTCGGCATCTAATTCCCATTTATTGTTCTTTCGGACATAGAAGTCCACCTGGTCCGCCATATTCTCTTTATATCCCTTGTAGAACACAGCAAATTGCCCGTCAATCACCCGTTTATGACCATCAATCAATGTATTCACCAAATACTCCGCGTCAGATTCAGACATCTTCTTCTTTTGCAATAGATCCTTCACTATATAGGCTTTTAATTCCTCCGGTGACATGACCATAACCTCCTTGTCGTACGACTCCTCCAGTATACCGTAATTTGTTTTATCATATTTCTTATCAAAATAAATGGGTTTATCATTATCGCCGATCAGCTGATCCATAGAAGAGTAGTATTTTGCGAGCGTAATTGTCTTGCATTTATTCTCTTCCTTATCTGTTTTGAGTTTCTTATCCATTTGTTCTTTTTCCTCCTCAAAGAGGGTGGAGAACTCACTTGGAAAGGTCAACGGAAAATTTTGAACCGCAAGGGCCGTCGTGTATAGGCGTGTATAGTCTTTCAACGTCATCTTGCGCAGAATCTCGGAATTAGAAAACGTCTGCTCGGGGTCTGTCATGCCGTATCCCTCTATAATCACCTCATTTCGCATCCTTTTAAGAATATCAATGATGGAAAACGCCTTTGTTGGGACAACTGTCTTCTGCATCATTCTTGACTGGTATATCATCTTGAAGATTCTTGACCGCTCTATAAACTTCTTGTTATACTCCGAAATGCGCGCATCTATAAACTCCACAATTTCCTTGTATTGCATATACGTTAAATCGTCAGAGTAGACCAAGAAGGGTTCAAGGTACGATACAACCTCTACAATGGAGAGTTTTCCAGTGATGTATTTTTTCATAAGATTGAAGAGGACTCGCGTTTTGGGTATAATCGCATTTGCGAAACCCTCGTATATCTGCGTGCGCGTCATGTTCTTTGTAGCATCGTCTCCCAAATTCAACGCGAAATTCTTAATGTTGTTCGCGAAATTCTGCTCGTTAAACTCTATGCCGGTTTCAAGATTGTCAACAAAGGTTGTCCTAACATTCGTCTTCTTTTTCAGCAACTGCCAATAATTGACGAATGCCTGGTTCAAATTCGCTCGCTCCAATATGCTTGTCCCCGGAAGGTTTATTTTTGAAAACCGGATAACGGGCTCTGGAAGGGTGATAAATGATTTAATGGACAGGATATCATTGTCCGTAATGTTTGTTCTCACTGTAATCAGTTTAGAGCTGGTCGCGTCAATTGTATCCAATTTGCTTAGCGCAGTGTTGTATTTCTGAATAACAAAGCGACGATTTCTGATCGCATTGCTGCTGAAAATAGACGAGTACATCTCTTCAAGATTGTCAATAACCGTGTTAATATTAGACAGCGTCATCCTTTCATCAATAATTCCACTCTTTGCCTCATCTGCGATCATGTCGTATGGTGTGAAATAGGGGTTTAACGATGAATACAACTCGGCATACTTGTTCTGGTCAACCGGCATGTCATTTGACCTATACGTATCAATCAACTCCCGAATATGACCAATGTCGCTGCTCAAATCTATGTTCACAACGTCATTATTCTCCTCATCAATATGGTCAATGTTATAGAGCTTCTTGATGTTTTTCACGACCGGCAGAATCCAGTACAAATTCGTCTGTAGCTGGGTAAAGTAGACGGAAAGCGGCTTGTAAGTGGCCTCCTTTAGCATTATTCCCTCTACATTTCCGTATTGGTCAAAAAAGGAGAACCGCTGGCGCAACTGCTTAAATCGTTCAATCATAAGGTGAATATTGTTGAGCACCTTGGGCGTTCGTTGTGCATTTGGAATGGTAGAGAGAAGTTCGTCAAGAAGATCGCTTACCTGAGTTTCTATGCTGTATCGCTGACTTTTTGCCGCCACATCAACATACTGAACAATCGGGCCAAATTCTTCGTCGCCAAACCGGACATTATCCGCCTTGACGATAAACTCGCGGATTTGGTCCTTGATGTCCTTTACCGGGATTGTCAGCTGCAGTTTCGCTGGGTCAACGTAAACCTGCTCAGCCTCAAGTTCTTCTAAAGGTTGTTCCATTTGCGGTTGTTCCATTTGCGGTTGTGTTAGGGCATCGGATGGCTTCTCGCGAATTTCAATCATTTCAATGGGGAGGTCTTCGGGGATTCCCTTGTAATCAAAATTCAAGTAGATTACATCGCCGTCCACCGTTTTTACTTCAATCATATCATTTTCTAAATTGGTAATCTCGCCCGTCATGGTAACCGGTAGATCGCCGCCGAAATAAATGTTTACCCATTTTCCGGGGAGCAAATTGTTTTGTTCTGCATAACTGCCTGATTTGCTGCGGCTTAGAATTGCGATGCGGGTTATATTACCATCACCGATTATGCCCTCGGGAGAGATGGACAATCGCAGTCGTGTCATTGTGTCCGCATTAATTAAATATGCCTTCGTTTTATCAATATAATCAATAATAAACGTCTGGTCATTCATCTGCTCATTTAACGGGCTTGTTATTTTTATTACATCGCCCAGTTGAAGCTCTAATGTAGTATCGTTCGCATTAACTGGTTCTGGTTGCATTTCTGGTTCAGGGTCTGATTCATTTTTGCTTTTTGCATCTGATGACATTTGTTTCTATATTTAGAATAGAAATTTTTATGCTTAAGTTAAAATCTATGAAAAAATATAGTTTAAAGACAAGACGATAAATATGAATATTGAACAATGAGCTCCGTTAGATACATCCTGTCTGATATCCCAGGCTTCCACGACATTATTAATGATAATACAGGTGTACCAAACATACTAAAACTGAACAAGGTTGAGTGTAGAACTGCCAGCAATGCAGTTTATCGCGTAATTAGATACGACAAGGATTTCTTAAGCAACGACCTTGTTAAGGTGTACGGACTGTGCAGATCTATAATCGTGAATATTAATAACAAGGTGGTCGGGTTTGCGCCGCCTAAATCTATTCCGAGCGATCACTTTATTAAGAGCTATGCAGAGACTACGCCGGGGGTTGTTGCGGAGGAATTCGTGGAGGGGACGATGATAAACGTGTTCTGGGACAGTTCCATCGGATTAACTGGCGGATGGGAGATTGCCACGCGAAATACGGTTGGCGCAACTTCCCGGTTTTACAAGGGCGCTGGGGCACTCACGTTTAGAGAAATGTTCTTGGAGGCGGCGGCTGCATCGCGCCTGGTATTAGATAACCTTGAAAAGGAGCTGTGTTACAGCTTTGTTCTTCAACACCCGCAAAACAGAATCGTTGTGCCTTTTAGATACGCTCAGTTGTACCTTGTTGGGGTCTACGCCATTCATAATGACCCTGACCGAACTTATGTAGATGTGCACGATGCGCAGCAATTTCAGGACAGATTCCGCGCGCTGGACACGACAGTCAAGTTCCCCGCGGTATATCCGCTTACCACATACGCCAGCCTAATTGAAACCTATGGGACAATGAACACGTCATACGATATTGTGGGCGTTGTTATGCACAACAAGGAAACTGGAGAACGGGCCAAGGTGCGAAACCCTGTTTACGAGCAGGTGAGAAATCTCCGTGGAAACCAGCCGAAGTTGCAGTACCAGTACTTGTCCTTGAGGAAGGCTGGAAAGGTAGGCGACTTCTTGAAATTCTACCCTGAGAACAAGCACGAGTTTTCAACCTTTAGAGACCAGGTGCACTTGTTTACTAACACGCTATTTGCGAACTATATTTCATGTTACATCAAGAAGGAGCGCCCGCTGAAGGAGTTCCCTGATCAATATAGAACCCACATGTATGGTCTTCATCAAACATATCTGAACGACCTTCGGGAGAAAAAGCTCTTCATCACGAATACGTTTGTTATTAACTATGTAAATGGATTGCATCCGTCGCTATTGATGTATTGCTTGAATCACCATATGAGAAAGCGTGTTCGCGACACTGTTGTTGCAGATACAAATATTGTTGGAGATGAATAGATTGCTCTATAAATTTAATAAGATGCTGCCTTGCAGTATCGTATTAGATAGATTTGACAAATTAAAACCGCCTATTGTAATAAATTTTTCTCCTGTTCTTCCTGTCTCCAATGCTTTTTGCCATTGTATAATAAGTGTATAGCGTCGTGTCTAAAACGAAAATAGATATTATAATCAATACCATATATACGGTATGAGGTTGAGTCTGATTTATATGTGGTGTCAGTATTTTTATTAATTTGCGCATGATTTATTATTTCCCCATTAAATAACTCCATGTGAACTGCATTAATTGCTGTTGAATATACGGTCGGTCCTGTCATCTTATGAATATCATTTGGATGTTTATTATTTTTTATATTACTAACAACTAATTCTATCGTTTTTTTTAGAATAGGGTGTTGTTTTGAAAATATTAGCGCCCATTGTACGTAGAAACCAGGGTTACCTTCTGCTGTTATAATCGCTTCATCCTGTTCGCTTATTAAATTCTTTAAAGGGGCTTCAATACTTGAATCCATGTCTAAATACACACCCCCGTACTTGTATAAAACCAAATATCTCCAAAAATCCACTTTTGCTACAATAATATTTAATTTATTATAGCATTCTGCAATCTCGCCCTTAAAGTGTTCGTTTACAAAATTGTCCATATCAGCATCATCATATAAATGATGCGTATATTCAGGATTTATTTGTTTGAAAAAATCTATTTTTTGCTGAATTAATGGGTGCAATGCCTTTGTACACCAAGACTGAAATATATTTTTCTCTATCATTATAATTTATCATTGGTTAAATATATCTCCATTTCCACGCATTTACATTCCACGCATTTACACCTAAATTACGGAATTAAAAGGGTATCAATTCCACCATTAAATTTGTCAATAAATTTCGAATAATTTAATTGTTCCATGCAATATTTTTTAATGTCAAACTTACTCTCTTCATTATAAGTAGGATATGATTTGCATACACTGTCGTACAGATATTTTCCATATAATTCATTATTTTCGTAATATATAACCGGTCTACATTTTGTTATGGTATCTATTCCTTTTGAAAATATAAAATTTTCTGCACCTTGCGCGTCGCAATGAATAAACCCAATATTATCTAAATTCATATTATCTATAATTGTTAACTTTATATCCTCTCCATCGCACCCTAATCCAATGCCGCCAAAATTGCATCCTAAATTATTTTCTTCGTTATATCTTTTTGTTACTATGCCACCGCCGCCATCTAAATCAATGTTGTTCATTCTTCCATTTCCTTCGTAGCAAAATACGCCTGAATTATTAGGTATTATTTTATTTTGTAAATTATTTTGATTTATATTTCGAACCAATAAATTATACATATTTCGCTGTGGTTCATAGACATATATTTTATTTTCATTATTTAAAAAAGAAGAGTAAACTATTGATGAAGTACCACAATGTCCGCCTATTTCTAAAATATTACGATCTGGTGATATATATTCACGCAATTTCAATAATGTATCAATGTCCCAATAACCTCCGTTTTTAAATTCATTCCCTATATAAACTTCATTTTGATATAAAGTAACTAAACCATAGTTTGTATGATATGTGTTCATTATATTTATAATTTACGTTAAACTTTTATTTACGAATTAATAACGCATTACATCAGCATTTGAAATGTTAAAAGGTGTAAAACGGGTATTCATTAGTTGGCGGCACTGTAATTTCACATGTCGTTTCAAATAAAATTGAAATAAACAATCGTCGCTATCTATAATTATATAAATGGCAACGAGGAGATTATTTAAAATGGCAAATCTTAGTGAGAATATTGGTATTTCAACAGAGGTGCGCGGAAAGTTAAAGCATTTGCTCGGGCTTTCCAAATGCAATCACAAGGTAGAAATAATGAAGGAACCTGATATTAAATGCGCACATATATATTGCGTATTAAATCAATTGTCGGGACAAGTTTCGGGCCCATTGCTCGAACATTACATACAAAATAAATACGAAATGACGAAAAACAAGTCATCGTTGTGTATTGGAGATCTGCAGCACAACCAGACAAATCTTGAGATTAAAATTTCGACGGGAGGGAAAGACTACAACAAATTTAACTATGTTCAATTGCGAATGAATCATAATTGTGAATATTTGCTTACCGCCTATTATTTGAGCGACGATAATGTTGATACCACTGGCGGGGAACTGTTCATTTTCAAACTGAATAAGACCGACATGAAAAAAATGATATTAAATTACGGCGGATATGCGCACGGAACTATACAGAAATTGGGACCAATAACGGAGGAGGATTTGAACGATACTACAAACGACAAAGAATATGCGATTCGCCCCAAATATGGCGACAAATGTTGGGGCGATTTGCTACAACTTAGAATTGACGAAATCGGTGTATAAACTTACTAACTCGCCGCGTCCCATTGAATTTTGTCTTGCGGTATTTAAACTATTTGAATAATCCAGTTTCTTGAATCTGTGTATTAGTTCTGCCGTGTCTATATTTGATTTAAACCAGTGCCAGCTTTTTGGCCTTAATTCGCTCAATCCGTCGGCGCATATTTCGCCGATTTTTCCTCCGTATGCACGCATGGCGAATTCAGCTCCGGTTGGAGGCGTCGGTTGCCCTTTTTCATCCAGTGGACCGAATGCCAAGAACTCCCAATCGGCGTGTTTCGTTGGCAGGTCAACCAGGGCGCGCTTTGTTTGCCTTTTTTCCCAGATTTGGAAGCAGCACTTTACCATCATGGGCGGCGAAAAGCAGCAGGGATTGGTCGGCACTTCTTCGTCGTAGACTAAATGAAACATTTCGTCAAGTTTGTTTTGAACGCTTACGCGGCGGAATGTTCTGGGAATGATAAATGCAATCACGTTTGCCCATTGTGCTGAATGATTGAAGAACTTTATGGCCAGCGAACTTACTCTACCGAATGGCGGGTTCCCTAACACCAAAATATTCGTTTTATCTGCCGGTGGACTATAATCGAAGAAGTCCTGTTTGGCAATATTCGGGTGCTCTGGGCATATGTCAATGCCGATTTTATTGTTGCTTGGGATCTGATTCAGAAAACTGCCGTTACCTGCACTTGGCTCAACGATCAAGTCCCATTTTAAAACATCATACAATTCGCCTACTTTGTCGATGCATTTTTTTGAATACGATGGTATTGTGTAAAACTTATCTAACCCTTCTTCGCGAACTACGGTTGCGTCTTTAGTATTTGTTGGTTCTGACTTTGGCTCTACTGGTGGCTGGACAACTTCTTCTTCACTACTTGTAGAACCACATGTTTTTTTTCTATTTGCGTGTTTTGTATACATGCCCTTATGAGTAAATTCTTTTCCACATTTGTTGCAAATATATTTGACCATATCTTGTTTTTATAATATCATTTCACCGAACCATTTTAAATCAATTTTTAAATCAAATCAAAAATTGATACAAGGGGCGTTTATTTTTCAACAACGACATTTTTGGAGATATTCCTGATGATCTTCTCTTCCTTCTCAGCATCATTGTCACCAGAACCACCGACGGATTCTATAATAATTTTGTTATATTGATCAGAATATTTGGAATGATAAGTACCACAATCTGGATGAGCTTCTTTAAACTTTGGTAACAATCGTTGGTTCTTTGATGCCACCCGTTTTATTGCCTTTTTAATCTTGTTATTATTTTCATCCTTTTCCCATTTATCTTCATCCTTGATGTACATTGTTTCTCTCTTTTTATCGGTACAATGGACAGGTCGTTGAGTAACATCCAGTTCATTCAAATTCTTCACGATAATGTTGGATATACCCTCTACATAACCCAATTCTCCAACCTTTTCCAAATCCGACAATTGCAACTTTATAGAGTCAACAAAATCCATGATATTCATGGCATCCTTGCATGTTTCATTCAAGAAGAAATTCAGGTTGAAGGCTTTATTGTGGGAGTTGGTTGTTATATTGGTTGTGCTCTGATTATATGTATCCTTCTTTACAATTTCAAGGATTAAGTTTTTGAACTCTTGGTTTTCTTTCATAAGGTAATTAATTAACTCATCCTTGTCGGTCGCGGTATTATTTGTTACAATAGGCTCATCCTTTTTAACTTCAATATTAGTGCTTTTCATAGAACATCCTTTTGATTTATGTCGCCATAATCCAGAGTTATCCTTGTACTGTTTACCACAATGACATTCGTATTGGGTTTTTTGGGGTTTTTCTATTGAAAAACATTGCGAAACAGCAAGTTCGTGTTTTTTGGTCTGATTGTGGCGATTAAAATCTTTTTTATTGCTTGTAATAAAGTCACAACTTTCGCAAACATAAGTTATGGGTTTTTTTGGGTTAACATCATTGCTGACCATTGTATATTATGTCAATATAAAAAACCCCTAAATACTTTTTAATTAAAAGTAATAAAAATTTATCGTCACAAATTGAAAATTATTTTTTTGGTGACCAGACCATAAATTTCAATTATGCTCACAAAACATGTATTTTTGGGAAAGTGTTTTGGCAAAATCGGTTTTTGGACATTTTTTTTGTCCATTTTTGATTTTCCCAAAATACTTTCCAGGGTAAAAACCTGATATTTTAAATAATAAATCCTTAAAGGTACTTAAAGCCGCGGTTACTTTTCAACCACAACGTTCCTTGAGATATTCCTGATAATTTTCTCTTCCTTCTCAGCATCATTGTCACCAGAACCACCAACAGATTCTATAATAATTTTGTTATATTGATCTGAATATTTGGAATGATAAGTGCCACAATCCGGATGAGCTTCTTTAAACTTTGGTAATAGCCGTTGGTTCTTGGATGCTACCCGTTTTATTGCCTTTTTAATCTTGTGGTTATTTTCATCCTTTTCCCATTTATCTTCATCCTTGATATACATAGTTTCTCTCTTTTTATCCGTACAATGGACCGGCCTTTGAGTTACATCCAGTTCATTCAAATTCTTCACAATAATGTTGGATATTCCCTCCACATAACCAAGTTCTCCAACCTTCTCCAAATCCGACAATTGCAACTTTATAGAATCAACAAAATCCATGATATTCATTGCATCCTTGCACGTTTCATTCAAGAAAAAATTCAAGTTAAATGCCTTGTTATGGGAGTTGGTATGGGTTGTAATATTACAATTATTATGCGTATCCTTCTTTACAATTTCAAGTATTAAGTTTTTGAACTCTTGATTTTCTTTCATAAGGTAATTAATCAACTCATCCTTGTTTGTTGTATTGTTTGTTATCACGGGGTCGTCCTTTTTAATTTCGATATTTGCGTTTTTTATCGAACAACCTTTTGCCTTATGTTTCCACATTCCAGATAAAGTAGCGTAGTTTTTACCGCAATCGCAGTTGTATTCGGCATTTGTTTTCATTTCCGCATTTTCCAAATCATTTCCACTCACACGATGTATGTGTTTTTTGGTCTTAGTATGAATTATATAGTTGCTTTTCTTAATGCATCTAAAGTCACACGTTTCGCAATAAAACTCGGCATTTTTTGGCATGTTTATTATTTCCATTTTATATATATATGGAAATAAAAAAAATGCCTAAACCCTTTTAATTGAAAATAATAAAAAATTTACCGTCACAAATTGAAAATTATTTTTTTGGTAACCAGACCATAAATTTCAATTATGGTCACAAAACATGTATTTTGGGGAAAGTATTTTGGCAAAATCGATTTTTGGACATTTTTTTTGTCCATTTTTGAAAATCCCAAAAAACTTTCCAGGGAAAAAACTCGATATTTTCGGTTCTTATGAATGTTTATATTTTGTATATTTTGATTATTTTTGAAAAGTTTAAATTATATTTGTAATGGTTGCAAATAACAACAATTACAAAGTAGACCATATACGGATATATAGTATGGATTACTCCTTCACAAACTTGGTGAAATCCTTTTTGAGCACGGTATATATCCGAACTGCCTCATCAACGCACTCCTTCACGTGCCCCTTAACGGTTGCCCTCTCAACCGGCTCAGTGTATGCCACACGAATAATGCTATGAGTGTCGTGTGGGTGCATCTTTTTAAATCCGCAAAATGTTAGAATGTTCTTTTCGTAGAATTTGGTGTACAACAAATACTCCAGCACCTTGCCAATCGTATAGTCTTCGTTTTCCAAGATTATATCAAAGCAGTTCGACATGGTATTTTCAGAAGTTTTAACCTCCAATTCATCCCGCTCAATAAGCGTTCCCACAGCATTAAAACGATTGATGAGAATTTTACACGCAATATCGAGCAGTTCATAGTTTGTATGCACGCCGACGCTCTGCAGCGCAAAGTCAAAGCTATCCTGTTTATATATGCGCTTCGCTTCAAGCAGTTTCCAGTTGTCCGACTCAAATTTAATATCTTTTTCAGTCTTTCCCTCATCCTTCCATGTCTGACGCTTTCTGGCCAACTCGGCATCCTGTGCAGCAGTATCGCCAGTAAACCCATACGCGCATGTAGACACGGCATTAAAAGTCCCATCCTCCTTTGCAGTTCCAATATCAAACTCGCAGGTGAGATGGATCTTTTCCCCCGGAATTTCATCGGAAATTTTTGGGCGCAATCTCACGAAATCAATAAAGTACCCAGTAGTGTCATCCGGCGGGAAAATCTCTCTCGTCTTGTCTTGAGGCAATAGTTTTCCGGTAACAAGGTCCTTGATAACGAAATTTTCCGTAGTGACAAACATAATAGTATCCGTGTTATTCTCCACGTTAACTTCCATGATATAATTTTTAAGGGGAAACTCAGCAGTATCCTTGATATGAATTGGAATACAACTCAATCGCTGTTTTATAACCTCATTGTTAAGGCGAGTGTGATTGGTAATAATATTGCATTTGTTTCTCTCATTTGGCGTCGTTCTAAAGACTACTAATGGTACATCCGACAACATTACTCGTCTAAGAGCATTCGCCAAACTCATATTTACCCCACTGAGGGTAAATCCAAACGAATTCGCAATTTCAAGAGGCTCGAGGTGTGGGTTCATGGTGCTTAATATTACTTTATATTTAAATTGTAATCTAAATCAATTTTTTTGTAAATGAGTTAAATATTAGTTTGAAATAACTAAGTATAGATTAAGATGAGTTGTATTTTATATTATAGCAAATACTGCGAAGTGTGCAAGAAATACTTACAGATTTTGTCAAAGTCGCAAGCTCAAAAAGACATCCATTTTATTTGCATCGACAAGAGAGTTAAGGACGAATCGGGCAAGACTTATATTATTTTAGAAAATGGCCAAAAAATCATTTTGCCGGAAAATGTAAACCGTGTTCCAGCGCTACTTTTGTTGGCAAATGGCTACCAAGTATTGTATGGCGAGCAGATTTTAGAACACTTAAAGCCAAGGCAGGAGGTAGAAGTACGACAGGCGACCCAGAATAATATGGAGCCATCGGCATTCTCATTTGGCGGTGGGTTTAGCAATATTGTGTCGGATCAATACAGTTTTTTGGACCAGGCCCCCGAGGAATTGGAGGCAAAGGGCAACGGCGGAATGCGACAAATGCACAATTATGTAGATTTAAATACTGCATTTAGCGGTCAAATATCGAACCATTCAAGTAACGAGTCGTCTAATACAACGATTCGGGGCGCACAGAAAATGGGAGATGATGCATCCAATCAGATTATGGAAGATAGAATTAAGAAAATGAAGGAGGAGCGAGATGCCGACCTGAGGAAACTGACTGGAAATAAACCACCAATGAGCTTTTAAAAGGGAAGACCGCCAATGAGCTTTTAGAGAGAAGACCGCCAATGAGCTTTTAAAAGGGAAGACCGCCAATGAGCTTTTAGAGAGAAGACCCCAGAAACCGGCCTAATAGCAAGTTATTTAATATATAATTAAAATAATTTAGAAATAAGAATGTTAATTTATGTAAATGACGAATATTCTTACAGCGTTCAATGACCATTTTGCCGAGTTTGTAAACGATGTACATCTTGTTTTTCCCGAAGATGCCGACATCCTGTCTGCAAAGAATGCGTTGCTGACAATTAGAAAGGCAAACCCCAAGATGATTGTCAAGATTTGGAACAAGTTTATTGTTGGCAAGTATCGCGCAGAAATCGAAGCGGGCAATTTGGGATTTTTCATGAACAAGGATTATTCGTCTGATCTGGCCAACTCTCAAAATACGGATAAAATCATGGAATCTATTGACAGATTACGCGAGCCCATTAGAAATATGAGCGCAGAGAGCCAGACAAAGGTGATGAAGTACATTCAAAATCTTACCAAGCTCGCCGAGATGTGCGATGCCAACTAATAATCTAATAATCTAATAACCTAATAACCTAACAAACAATAAACAATAAACAATAAACAATAAACAACAAAAACAACACAAATTATTCTATTTCTTTCATATGAGATAGAATAATCAAAAACTTAATATCCTTGCTTAACCAATCGGTGCATTTGACGCAAACGGTCCATCTTCAATAAACTCGCCAGTTAAACTGTACCGCTCAGGATAGTCTGGCATATACGACAATCCGGATGGCTTATACCGCTTATCAAAAAGTGACTGATCTTCACTAAATTCGGCCATCCACGTATTTACACCAAAATTTGGCTCGGCGGGTTTAGCGAACATATTGGATGTAATCACAGTTTCTTGCGTCCCGTACCCACTGGTTAGCGGCGAATACCGCGGCGTGACACCCACTGTGAGTTTTCCGGCATCATTGTCGCCGGGGATGCACTCCGGAGCCTTTTTAAGTGGCGGCGAATATGGCTGGCATCCAGGGCAGTCAATATCCGCAGAACACTGCTGACCAGTTATAGAACATCTGGCAGTCGGTCCACAAAAGTTGCTGCAACTATAGGTTGTAGTCAATGGTAGGTCAACTGTATGACTTGTGGCACCCCCAGATTCCTCCTGAATCGGGCCAGGCGAAAAACACTCCATAATATAGGTATTCGACGTCAAGTAGTCAATCCATTTAAATATAGCGACTATCAAAATAAAAGAGGCGATAATCAAGAATAATGTGCTATAGTGTTTTTGAACGGATGCCATAATAATATAAATTGATATTAAAATATTGGTTGCCCGTATATTTTAGTAAAATAACACCCGCGACCCAGTATTTTTATATCATTTAAATATAAGTGTAATGACAGATACAACATCCAATGATGAATCACTTAATGATGCAAAACGGAAGGCCTCGGAGCCGAAACCGCCCCCGGTATTATCAGCGAGCCTGCTAACATTCTCAGGCGTAGTCGCTGCCGTGTTAGTGGCAATATTAGTTTACGTTAGTTGTGGTGGCCTGCTATTATTTGCGTGCAAAGTGGCCGCGGCGAAGATCTTGCCCACTAACATGAAACGTTATCCGTACACTGATATACCGGCAGTTCCGCTTGACAAGTCGACCCAGGACCTATTTTCAGGCGACGATAAACAGACAATAGCGGTGCCACTCGATAGCGATAACGCGAAAAATTTGGCGTTAAATGGACTGTATGCTTATCAAAATAATGCAGATGCGTCATTTATAGGTAACTATTTGTCTTCCATTTGCGACGCAATATTGAACAACAATTACGTTTATATGTCAGCATGTCTAAATGCAATGAATAGTCGTCTAAGTGAATGGGCGATAATATTTTTTGCACCCTTTTTTGTGCCTCTTTTAATAGCGATATTGTTGGTGTACGACCAATTATATCTGCTATATCTTGTATTCGCTAAAATGGGGTGGTTTTTTAAGAGGAATACAAATGAAACGGGACGAGGTGAGCCGGAATGGAAGGACGTAACTGTATCGCAGCCAGTTACCATGTTAGTCTCGCTAACCCTATTGTGGATCTTTATAGTGTTAATAATTGTGTTTACATTTGTGCCGCCATTTGCAATGGCTCCTTATTTGATCACGTCGGCAGGAATCCTCATTTCTATATTAAGCGTACTCTCGTACAAGGCGGTTGGGTCACGTTCTAAAAATATATCAAGTATTGATGTTGTAAAGGATGTGTTTTCGCACTATAAGCAACCTCTTGTATTCATCTATGCAATCGGTGTTATATTGACCGCGTTTTCCGTTATGGGTGCAGTACCAGGAATTGCCGCCATTGCCGCGGTTCTTGCCATGTATTATGGAACGGATGTCTTTAACCCGGCGACTGCGGCAATACCAGTTAAACAAGAGGGATATAGCTTTGAAGGAGGAGGAGCGTCCCTCACCCGCAAACTTAAGCAAATGAGTAAAAGTTTCTCTTCGAAATAAATACTTAAAAACAAGGCCGGTTTAAATAGTATCATGGGGAAAAATAAAAACAACAACAACAACAACAACAATGCCAAGAATGCCAATGCAAATTCCAAGTATCCGATGGTAAGTATATGCACGCCAACCTTTAATCGTAGGCCATTTGTACCTGCAATGATTAAATGCTTTGAAACCCAAACATACCCGAAGGACAGAATGGAATGGATTATCATTGACGATGGCACGGATAAAATCGAAGATTTGGTTACACATATTCCGCAGGTAAAGTATTTTAAATATGCCGACAAAATGACGCTGGGCAAGAAGCGAAACCTGTTAAACGAAAAGTCAACAGGTGATATTTTGGTGTATATGGACGACGACGATTATTACCCGCCGGATAGGGTCAGCCATGCGGTTGAAATGTTGATGGGGTCGCCCAAGGCGTTGTGCGCAGGATCAAGCGCCATGTTCATATATTTCAAGCACATTAATAAAATGCTGCAATTTGGCCCATATGGACCGAATCACGCCACCGCAGCAACGTTCGCCTTTAAGCGCGCGCTCCTTTCCACTACACGATTTGACGAGTCATCCTCTGTTGCAGAAGAGAAGAAATTTCTGAAAGACTACACAGTCCCGTTTGTTCAGTTGGACCCGAAGAAATCTATCCTCGTGTTTTCCCATAATCACAACTCATTTGACAAGAAGGAGCTGCTGAAACATGGGCCCAACCCGACAATTCATGAAACGACAGTAACCCCGGCCGAGTTGGTAAAGGATGCTGGGATCTTAAAGTTTTTTATGGAGGACATTGACCCGCTATTGGATGCATACGAACCAGGTAGACCAGAACACAAACCCGACGTTACAAAACAGTTGACAGAACTCAGGGTACAGAGAGAAAAAATGATGGCAGAACAAGCAAAAAAACAGGCGGAGTACCAGGAGACAATGAACAAGCTGCAAATTGCGAACAATCCGGCTGCTATACAAAACAAGCTGAACGAAATGAGCGGGATCATTCAACATCTTACGGCAGAAAACGGCAAACTCACGGATAAAGTCAAATATCTGGAGGACAAAATGAAGCAGCTTATCAACGAGCGCATACAGGAAAGAATGAAGGAGCGACAGGCAACAAAATCATCTGCTCCCTAATTGCTAAACGCTTAACCACCAAATATACTTAAAGATATTTTCAGTATATTTAGTATCATTAAACAATGGACGAGTACTTGGCATCATTACGAGATCTGGAGGTGATTAACGAAACGTTAATGGACGCTAAAACCGAAGACGTAGGGTTTAACGTAATTAGCCAGCGCGATTCACGCGGAGGAAAGACGAAAAAGATGGAAATGTATACCTCATCCGGTATTGGTAGCAATATTCGAGACGCAGAAACTGGACAATATTACGACGAAAAGGTGGGATCAAAAGACGAAGCACTATATTTTAAGATATCGCTCTCAACTGGCGAGTGCACGAGTAGCAATAACTCATCTGCCATGTATTTCCAGTCTCCGGCCCACTACATGTCATGTATGAAGACCACAGTAAGCCCTGCAACCATTACGCGATGGGAGGCTCGCCGCGCCGTGAGAATTGCCGAACTCAAAAAACCCAAGCCAACCGTGCGAGGATCTCAAATTACTGTTATTGAGTAAATGATGCACTATAAATAAATCTATATGTAAATATACGCCAAGTATGGTATATTTACATTCCTTTCCTTTCCTTTCCTTTCTTTTCTTTTCTTTAATGAACTACTCTTCATCAACCTCAAAATCGTCGTCATCTTCTTCAAATTCTTTGTCGGCAGTGCCGGCTGCATTTTCCCTAATATATTTTTCAATATACCGGTAAATGCGGTTTACGTCAAGTTTGCCGATTTCGTAGTTTTCAAGCAACCCGCAAATTTCATTGTCCTCGTAATTATTTCTGAGGTCAATAAAAAACCCAAATAGGTCTCTCTTGTCCATACCCAAACGCTGGCACAATTTCTGTATAAAAAGTGAGTTATTATATTCAGTGGAATACTTTGTCAGCACCTTGGTAAATCTAACCTCGGTCGGATTATAGCTCTGCTTCTTTTGGAAGTGTTCGTGATACATCTTATTGTTCTTCAACGTCTTAATAAGCGAACTCATTTCATTGAATTGCCATATTTGCTTTTGGAATGTGATCCGGTCAATGTAATCGGCAAAACAAATGTTATCCAGCTGTTTAACATAAAACGGAATAGACTCCTTCTTGTCCATCTTTTCAAGCACGTCAATAATATTTTCATGCCACAAAAGTCCGACGCTCGTTCTGTCCGTTTCATTCATAATATGATTATGCTCATTAATCCCGTAATAATTATTAATCAATTTATTTGTAATTTTCTTGGTGTCGTCATTGTATGATTTTATCTGCAGGATATTATCAAGCAGCTCATTATTAAATAAACTGGGGCGATTATTATACAATTTGTAGATGTTATTCAATTTTCTCAAGTCGCCCTGGACAAATGCGCATATTTTGCTCTTCATATCCACTTCAATGTCGGGCAGCAGCGAGTTGATAATTGTTGTTATCTGCGAAGTAGTGGGAGGTTTCAGTTCTACCGTGTTGCAGACCTTCATCAGTTCCTTAATCTTTTTATCAACCTTGTAATTCCCAATACATATAATCGGATTGACGGCAATCTCCTCCAGTTTTTGCTTCTTGGTCTTCTTAGGACGGATAAGCTTAATGAGCATATTTATCCCACCCTTGTCACCGTTATTCATGCCGTCAATTTCATCCATGATGATGGCAATCCTGCGCGCCTTCTTATTAAACAGACTCATGATATTCTTATCCGCCATGTTGTGTTTTGTAATCTCTTCTATAACAGTCGTGTTTCTAATATCTCCCGCATCATATGTGATAACGTCGTAATTAAGCTCCTTCAAAATATTGGTAACAAATGTTGTTTTCCCGGTTCCTGGATCTCCGTATACATAAATCCCCTTCTTGAAAAGGATATTGTTTTTGTTTGCCTCAAAATCATTCAAAATGGCCTTTATATTATCAGCATTCTGGACTCTATTAAGCGAATTATTTATATCCAACTTGTCCATGTTATAGTTATATATTTAAAAGTATTCTTTTTATGTAGATTTTTACTCAATCCATCTTCTTTTAGACCTTTGAAATGATAAAAGGTGTAAAATACGCGCTACGACTCTCGCTCACTCTCTCTGTCTTTAAGACGGAGGAGTGGGTGGCGCACAAGGGTTAGAGACACCATATGTGATTCCGTCCCAGCTGACACCGCAATTATTCGCCCAATTATACTTATTGCATGTACCCTGGGAACCAGTGAATGTAGGATCATTAAAGTTCATGGTAAGATGTTTCTCTCCACTACTTGCCTGGCAAGTGCCTAAATCTTTTACATTAATGCATTTGGTATTATTGCCCGAACCATCAACAACCCAATAATCGGGACAATTAGGAACCACTGGCGGCCACACTGGGTTCTTTGCATGTGATAAAGACAACCCAATAAAGATTAGAGCAAGAATTAATACAAAAATAGCAGCATAAAGAACAAATTTTTGAAACCCTTCCATATAAATTTAATAGATATAATTTTTCTATCAGAGTAATATAAATGAATAAAGTGAACAACGGACGTGTAGATATAAAATCTCCTAATACTTCTGCATTATTTCAAATGTATGATAAAATACCCGCAAATCAATGTGTAACATTTAGGAACGCAACCGAGGGGCTCTGGACGGACACCCCCCTGTCTCAAGCATTCTTTTCCGAGCAAAACATTCAGATTATACAAAACGGAATCCGTGCCGGTATCTATAAGATATCGAACGGCCAATACGTTATTGGCCCTCAGGATTGTGATTCTTTGAAAATAATTATGCGAAGTGTATACCTGCAACACGCTGCAAACCAGCCAACAAATATTCCTAACCAAATTTCAGAGCTCAACAAGATTGTGCTTAACTATTGCATCCAGCAGGTCTATAGCGAGGCGCAGGGGTACATTCAATATATCAACGACGCAAGTACTTTAGTGGTTCCTATCGCCCACCCGGTTATGGCCAGCCAAAATGACCGACAATTAGAGTTGAAGCCATGGTTCTAAGAAAATGACAACAACAACAATTATGTGCTGTTGTATATTATGATGGTTGTATATTATGATGGTTGTATATTATGATTGTTGTATATTCTGATGTTTTATATTTTATTGAATTGTAAATGGGTAATAATTCAATAAATTATTCGACTACTTCCGTGACTGGCTCAGCAACGGGTTCCTTTATTTTTGTTCCATATTTTTGAGCAACATAATTATACAAATAATTATCATCTGATCCCCAATTCGAATAATCCTCACCAGTTAACGTTAGAGAGACAGTATCAATGCGATTATTGTTCTCGTCAAAAAAATTAACTATTATTGAGACAGATTCGAAAATCGTCATGTGCATAATACGTACGTTGAAAGAACATTTATTACTAACTGTAACAACTTGTAAAGGTTCTATTTGTACAACTCGGGACTCCATTTTATAATTATATGAACAAAAAAATTTTATAAAAAAACATAAATACAGTATTTTTGAGAATTTATTATGATGTTCGCATCAAATTGTAAAATACACACCATTTGTTCACTTTTTCAACACTTTTTTAACGACTCCTTTTGAAACAACCTTTTTCTGTTTATCTTCACCGCTCAGCAGTCTCGCGCGGTCCTCCTTATATTCAATATATTGTTCTCTAAGTTTATCCAGTTCAGACTTCCACATTTGATTAATAGTCGTCGACTTAACAAGTTCCAATTCCGCCTGCTTACTGCCACGCTCTTTCAATAGCCGATCTACGTTTTCTTCCGTGACGGAATCCATCGGCATCTTTACAAGATATTTGTACTCATCATCGCCTTCAATCTTGTCATACCCTTTTTCTTCCAACAAGGATATGACATCTTCTCTCTTTTTCTTCCTTAAATCAATTGTTCCGTCAAGATTCTCCTTGATATATTTTGCCTTGTTGGATAGTAGTAGCAGTTCTTTTTCAAGCGCATCAATCATGAATGCCTTTCTGGTTCCGTACAACTCCAACCGCACGCCATAATAAGAGTCGATAATATCAGAGACATTGCTGAATTTTTGCAACTTGTCGTGTGCGTCAAACAGATGCATATTTGTGGTCGTATTTGTCGTATACAATTTCAAGAGTTTTTCAAGCCCATTGCACCCATAATCGCCCTTTGCGCCTTCAAGCTCCTCCAACTTTCCCTTCATAAATGTAATCGTAAAGTCAACGTTTGTGTCCTTACTCATATCATCGTAATCCTTTACAATCGCCGAGAGTTTCTTGCCATCCTTGTCGGCGCCAGGCTCAATCAGATTTTCAAGCAATTCCTTGAAATCCTCTGTCCAATAGCCAACCGGCAATTCTGTGACCTTAATCTTGTCAGCCGCGAGTTTCTCATATACTCCGCGAATCAAGAACTTATCGTCAGCTACCTTTGTGATGTGTCCGTTAAATCCTTCGTAATGCGGAACAAACTCAATCGCCTCATCAACAGATGTCAATTTGTTCTTCAAATAGTCAATGATTTGTATCGGATTATAACACATAATATCTGTACTGAACCCTGTCCCAATGCCCTTTGAACCGTTCACCAAAATCATCGGAATAATCGGTGCATAATAGATCGGTTCAACCGGCAGTCCATCATCGTTCAAATAGGTCAACACATGGTCATCTGCTGCGGGATAAATACTGCGCGTAATCTTATTTAACTGTGTGAATATATATCTTTCAGATGCACTGTCTTTTCCACCTTGAAGTCTCGTGCCGAATTGTCCATTGGGCATAAGCAGGTTAATGTTGTTTGATCCGACAAAATTCTGCGCCATTCCAACAATTGCGCCATTTAAACTGGCCTCGCCATGATGATATCCAGATTGCTCTGAAACATATCCTGAGAACTGCGCCACCTTGATCTCCGTGGTCAGGTTCTTTTTGAATGCAGCAAACAGAATCTTTCGCAGACTAATCTTGAGACCATCCATCAAATTGGGAATGCTTCTGTCGCAGTCGTACTTGGAGAAATGTATCAACTCTCTATTGATAAACTCCTCATACGATACGTTGGTCTTTGCAGTATCCAGGTATGCATCACGGTCATAGTATTTTAGCCAGTCCTTTCTATCGTCAGCGCGCTTTTTATTGAATACCATGTCAATGGCGTCGTCACTCTGGTCAGAATGTTGAAACCCCACAATCTTCTTCTTTTCAAAGTATTCGCGGAATTCCTTGCCAGTGCTTGTACCCAATCCTTTGTAATACTTGATTTTCCAACCACGAATATCATTTTCCTCCTTCCAGTTATCGAACTCGCCGTTATTGTAAAAGTCCAATTCAACTTGGCCCTTTTTTGCTTTCAATATTGGTGTATTCATGAATCCAATAAAGCCGGGAATATTCGCCAGAGTGGGCCACTCAGACTGGAACAAGTTAATGCCGAGGCCCTTGATATGACTGCCATCCAAATCCTGATCCGTCATAAAGAGGACCTTGCCATATCGTAGGCATTTATTGACATCATCAATCGTGTCGTATTTTTTGCCCGTTTCCAGACCCAATATCTTTTTAATTTCGGCGATTTCCTTGTTTTCGGAGACCTTCTTTGTGGCCTCGCCGCGCACATTGAGAATCTTACCTTTCATAGGATAAACACCAATAATGTTGCGGTCATCAGATGAAAGCCCTGAAATAATACCCGCCTTTGCTGAGTCGCCCTCGCAGAAGATGATAATGCAGTTTTGCGACTTGTCGGTTCCTGCCCAATTTGCATCGGTTAATTTGGGAATACCGCGCACGGATTTGCTCTTGACGCCATCCGTCTTTTTTGCTGCCTTGTTTTCCTTGACCTCGGTCAATTGCAGCGCAGCATCCATCACGCCCATCTTGGCGATCTTTTCAATAAACTTGTCGCTGACATCGCACTTGGAACCAAACTTGACAGATGGTGTATTCATATAATCCTTCGTTTGACTGTCAAAAGCAGGGTTTTCAATGTCACATCTCAAGAAGAGAATCAGCTGTTCCTTGATACTATTCGGATTGACCTTTACCTTCTTCTTTTTCTCAATAAAGTCAACGAGCTTTCGTGTGATTTGGTTCAGAATGTATTCAACATGTTTGCCTCCCTTGGCAGTGTGGATGCCGTTTACAAAGGATACTTGCACGAATTCATTCGTTGGTGTTAATGCGACGGCATATGCCCATCGGTCTCCGCTATCCTCGTATACGCGAGGCGCCGTGCTCTTTTCGCCAATATACAGGTCAACATATTGCTGGAAATTTTTAATAGGAATCAGAGCATCATTATATTTCACCTTGAGACCCTTGTCTGTTATTGCAGAAATGTCATACACGCGCTTTTTAAATAGCGAGATAACGTCGGCGGTTGGGCCAGCAATTCCGAATCTGTGATAGTCAGGTTTAAATGTGATTTTTGTGTACGGCTTATTCTTGCACTTGGTAATGGTGGGTTTGCAAATTTCGTCCAGGTTATTCTTATATTCTTGAACATACTTGAGTCCGCGAATATGGTCAACTGTTTCTATGCGGCCATAGCTGGACCAGATGAGGACAAGCTTGAACCCGAACCCATTTTTACCGCCAACAATCTTTTTCTCGTCTTTGTTATAATTTGTAGAGGTTCTTAAATGGCCGAATACCAGTTCTGGGATCCACACGCCGTCTTTTTGTGCGACATCAATGCCGTTGCCATCATTCACCATGGTAATCGTGCCATCGGCTTCAATAGAAACGTCAATATGTGTAACTGGCAGGGCGTTATCAGATTTTTCGTTAATTCTGGTTTGCATTCTGACTACGTGATCGCGGCAATTAACGATGCCTTCATCAAACAACTTGAATAGTCCGGGAATAAAATGAATGTTTTTCTCAATAATTCTTTCTCCGTCTTCGCTCATAATCCACATATCAGCATCTATATTTTCAACGGACCCGATGTACGTATCTGGATTGTCCAGGATATGCTGTTTATCGGTCTTTTGTTGAACATCAAAGAACAATTGGGAAGAGTCTGTCGCGCTCATTTCTGGTGTAGTATATTATATCACATCGCGCCATTAATAACATTCAATTTTTTTAATAATACAACACAATATTGCAACAAATTATTACAACAAATTATTACAACAATATTGATTATTACTGAGCCAGTATATTATTAAGAAATACATATCTACTAATAAAATAATATATTGGTAAGTTATAGAAATGTCAAGATTAGGTAAGAGAGTACTTAGTTCCGCAGTGAATGCGGGCGATTTATTGACTCTTGCGACTCGCGAGTTAACAATCCGGCAGCACGAGTCAGCGATAACAACGCAAAGAACCGCACTAATAAATCAGGCTGCAACACTTGCGACCCATACGCCAATCATAAATAAACTGAATACAAATGTAGGTGCCTCTGGCGACCTTAGCTCGGTTGAGCAGGCGATTGCATTGTCCGATAAGTATATATACTGCATAAATAAGCTTAATTTTACTTTAGGACGCATATCCCAAAATGCAGGAAGTATAACATCACGCAGCCATTATGCTACAGTAGTGCGACCTGTTTTTGAAAGCCACTACACTGATACGAGTGTAGCATCAGACGGTTATGTAGTTATCGCGGATGCGCTTGCGACAAATACTGTGCAAAGTACGATACATTTCTTTGAACCAGATGAGACATGGGATAATGTGCAACAAAATACCTGGTCCACATATCGGGAAAATTTTGAGCCTATTGGTTATGATATCTTCACAAATCTACAGTCCAGAAACCCAACCCAGAGTCAATTTTACGTATTAATTCCGTACAACTGGCCGACTGGTGTTAAAATTGCATTTTTCTTGTTTATACGAGATGTTACAGACCCGAACCATTGGATTAAAATAGTATCCGGATTTAATCTGACACAAGTTATGCCGGCATATAGCGAAGTTAGATACTTGCCGCCCTCTTACCTCTTGTATTTGCAGCATATTCAAGATGCGTTTAATGGATTTTCTGCAACCCAAAGCAATACTACAAATGTTGTCGGATCATACTACTCTTATCTACAATATATGCAACAAGTAAATAATAAGTTTATCGGGGTTCAATCTACAAATATACCCACTGCTCAGAGCGACGGCACCATCTATCAGTATGGTCCTATCGCAAAATTTAACACATTGAAGGTGGTAAGTTCGACAGAGTACCCTTCTTGGGCTGGCAAACTCATATCAGAGTGCTATATTCCCGGCTCCAATATAAACATGCCAAACATTATTTCTCAAATTAATACTGAACTGAATAGGAATTATACCGGAATGCGCAATGGTGAGATCGTTATGGTTCAATATGCAGTAGGAGATGAATATTATACGGGTGTAATTAAAATGCTACAAGATTCGAGTTATAAGATTACTCAGATTAATATTAATAATATAATTAGTAGTGCGGTATCATTAAATGGAGATGTTAGTGTTAAGGGAAATTTGAATGTTTTGCGATACAATAATGAACCTATTATCACAACAGACAATGTAAGGCGTACAACAACATTTCACGACAAGGTTGGAATTAATCAACACGCATATGAGGTAGACGCCATATTGGACATTGATAATTTGACAAAACAAGATATTGTTGATTTGTTTACAAATTCCACATCAGGTGCGGTCAATAGTAGTGACATTATGAACATTATACGTGCACATACAACTACAACATCTGCTACTGCAATTTCCGAATTGTTTGATAGCGGTCGACCATTGTTCGATTATAAAGACCAATGTTCCGTTTTTACCAGTAAGATCGACTATATTATTGACCCGAGCAATATTACTCAAGTGCGCGATTTTGACATTACAAAATGGAGCACAGGCACGTTTACGCGGATACAACAACTTGTGAAGGAGGTAAAGCAGATGAGTAGTGAATATACAGCTGCAAGCGACAGTTCATTCATGTTTACGTTTGTTGAATTATTTTCAAATAGCAATCTATCGTGGTTTTTTACTACCATCAAGGCAATTATACGTCAAGACGCAAGTGGGAATGATATTTTAATATTTGTACTAACCAAAATAGACGTAACAAGTAAAATGATCGACCCTTCATATACTGGCATATTGACAAGTGTTGTAGACTACATCAGTCGCCTAAACCGAAATGTGAACTATAATGTTCTATTGTTTAAAAACACATCAGTTCCATCGTCATTATATAATAGTGACGGGTCATTTAATATAGATAAATACAATCAAGAAAAACAGAATAATCCGTATTTTAGTCGCGGATTTGACCTTTTACCTGAAAGCTACATGTTTATATATGAAAAGGATACCAACAGATTTAAGTACCATGGGAACTTTACTGAATGGTCTGGTGTTCTTGGATATCATTGCTGGACAAATTCGCTAAATGCTGGTTACGTGTTGGAGGAAATTACACGGCAATTATCTATCAACTATAACGATGTCTCAAATGGGAACTTTTGTGTTAAATATATATGGACTGCCCTTCAAAAACTTTCGTTTGTTCACAAAACAATGATAGGCGGAAAGGAGTATATTATTGGCAGTGGCGTTGGCATAAAGTCAATATTAAATAGGAGTTTGAAGGTACGCGGGGAGGGTAACTTTACTGGCGATTTTATTGTAAACGATGCGTATGACAATGTTATATTTAAAGTTGATAACGTGAATAGAACCATTAGCAATGCATATAATGTTGGAGTTGGTACGACAACTCCTCAGGCCATGTTAGACGTAAAGGATACCTCGGTTCAAAATGTTATTGACGAAGTAAATGTTAGAATTAACCAGTTGAAGCGCATGAATCCGATTTTAGATACGATGCGGTCGTCAGGGTTTAATGAGACAACCCATGCATATAACTTAACTGAAGACACAACTTACGCACAATATACTGTTGTATACAAAATAGATACAGACACCTTAAGCGGAGAGCACGTTACGGTTGTACATCATCAACTGCATACAAAATGGAAGAATAAAACCCTTGCCACAATATTAGCAGATGATAGCGAAATCGCAAATCGTTCGTTAATACAGAGTATGATTAAGTTTTTACAAGCCACCTTAGACAGCGAGATGATTTTTGATGGTAACTATTTTATTCGTATATTCAATCATATTGTATATGGCGCAACAAATATCGGGCATGCGATAGTTCAACGGACTGACGGAAATACCTATATTTATACACATAATACCAGTTTGTTTAATTATGACGTGCGACATACATTAAGCCGGTCAGTCGCTAAATTATTTGAAACGAGAGAATGCATATCAAAGGCGACTGCGAATTTATGGAGAAATGTAAAATGTATATCATCTGTTATTAATTTGCAGGAGGGCCAAAACGTATTAAATAGTTTGATACAGCGAAATAGTGATATTCGCAAATCTATTTATAAGGTGGTGTTTGATGTAACAGACCCAGTAAACCCAGCTAAAATTTATGTCACCGATATGTCTTTTACCGATATGTCTTTTAATATCACGGTATTGTCTGCCAACGGGCCTGCGCTAAGTACAACTTCGAATGACATCATACAGAAGTTCATACGTATGGTTAACGCAACCATGAAGGCCTACGGTGGTTTCAAAACTGGCGATCTATTATCCGTGGCATACCAAGACAATATAAATGATTATTTGGCAGTAAGTAGATGCTATGACGTTTCGGGCAATATTGTTACATTGATTGTGCCCGAATTTCGTCTCCAAGATGCGCTCATACCGTCACTCAATGTCGTTGGTGATGCAAAAGTTGTCGGAGACCTTATGATTTCGGATGCGAGTACAAATTTTGTCTCTATAGACCCAGTCCAAAAATTCGTCGGAATAAATACGGACGACAGAATGATAAATTATCCTGACAGAAAATATACCACAACGACAAATGCAGACGATCCGCTAATCGGAAAATACGACGCAAAGTACCACGTTCACGTGAAGGGCAAAACATACCCCGTTATGGTATCCGAGCGCATACAAGAGGTAGACGCCTCTGCAAATACTCCCAACCCACAATACTTTGGAACTTGCAGTGGGTTTACAGTCAAGAGGACAAGTGAGCTGTATGATTTTACACAAATTGTAAACTACGCGACTACACAAAATACTAATGAGGCATTAGATGCTGTTACAAAAGTAAAATACGGCCCAGATGTGTCATTTGAGGTTTGTGACAAGACGAATAGAACCGTAGAATTAGGAAATGTGCAGATGACGATAGACCAGACTGAGACGAAGCATGGTACGACATATTTAAAGGGTGGATTTGGCGTTCAAGTAATTGACCCTCCTGCGACCCCAACCGATTTGAGCAAGAATCGCAATATAATGTACGTTGACAATTCTGGGACCTTATTCATCAATAAGATTAATTTAGGTGGAAAAGAGCTCTCGGTAGAGGGTGACGTTTTAAAGTGGGGAGGTAATAAGATTAATTTAGGTGGAAAAGAGCTCTCGGTAGAGGATGGCGTTTTAAAGTGGGGAGGTAAAATCGTACATGTTGACCCACAATAAAGAGCTCGTTTATTCTATTTTACGTTTACTTCTATTTTGGAAGGCACAATTTTATCAGAAAAATATAATAATCCGAGATATTATGTATTCACAGACACAATTTGCGCCAGGAAAACGGTCAAATTCGGCGAGAGTAATAAATTATGTTGCCGCATATAATGCTGCAAACCCCAATGCGCGACAGCTTGACTGTGTATGTATACCAGACAAGTACGATAAAAATGCGGTTGGTTCGGATTCACCGTCAATCAAGATTTCAAATAACCGAAGAATCGCACAGGTGATTAATTATACAAAGGGTGGGAAAACCCATTATGGCAACTTTTATTTAGGACAGCCGTTGAATATTAATTATTTAGGGCGTGTTGAAGGAATGCCTGGTGGAAGTGGGAGCCCGCCCGTAAACAAATTTTAAGTGCGTATCGAATTAAACCCTGAAGATTATATTTTTTTCTCATTTTATCTTATAATGACACACGAAGTTAATATCGGATCCCGTGCCCAAGTTTGGCACGGAACTGCAAAGAAGACCAGCGGTGGCCTCACCAAGTCTGCCTTGATGATGAACAAGCACGGACGCATTGTCTCCAAGAGAAAGCACATGACTGCCAAGAAGGAGAAGCGCCTTGTTAAGGCCGGTTTCTTGACAAAGAAGGGCCACTTTGGTTTCGTCAAGCACGGACACAGCTCCAGACGCCGTGGTCGCAAGGCCAGCCGCAAGATGCGGGGTGGTATGGCTCTTGGTGGACCATTGTCTGCCATGAAATACGATGGCCATAATGTTGGCACATCTGGTGTTGATTTGCAGTTTGTTGCCGGTAACGCCGCATAAATAACCAATAACTATACCAATATATCCAAAACCAATAATTTCATATAGTCATAAATAACCAATAATTATACCAATAATTTCACACAATTATAATGTCCAATAATTTATCTACATTATAATTTTAGGCGGATGTAATCCAGTTCGTCTCAATAAATTTTTCATACACAATATGGTCTCCCAATTTGTAATACAAATATTTCTCAAAGTAGCGCTTGCTAACAATAAATTTCAGCGAATTTGAATTGTGAAATTTGTAGTAATAATTGTAGGCGTCATCAAAGGAAATAAGCGCCAGCTTGTGGTCGCTGATAATCTGCTCTTTAATATACTTGAAGGAATCGTCAATATCCACGCTCTTATTCCACAGTGAGCACGTGACATTTAATACAAACTTGTCTTCTATAATCTCTATTGCAGGGAAGAAGTGTTTCAATATCTTCAATATGTTCTCTTCGCTAATGTTGCCATTAGATAGCAACTGATCTGCATTCTGCTTTGCCCACGTCTTGAAGAGAGAATGGAGTTCATCAATTTCAAGTTCGTTATCAAATAAAAGGTCCGTTTCTGGGTTGTGCATGGTGACCGTACTTTCCCAGAACTTGATGAAATCGCTTTGAATTGGCAAATACTTGCTCGTAATTCCCGTAAACGAATCTGACTCCTCATCATACGTATATTTTTCCTTGATGATATTTTTTAGAGCGCTGGAGTAAATGACATTTGGCAGATTGCAATTATACAGGAACTGCTTCCATACGAAATGCAAGTTTTTCCATTCCATTTTATATTCGGGCGTAGCCTCAATAATGTATTTGCTGCAAAATTCGGCAACTATATTTCCTTGATTTGCATTTTTAAGATAATATGAGTATGTTTTCAAATCCTCGTCGGACTTGTTATCAATAAATTTATCCGAACTCTCGTAACGGTTGGAATAATGCGCTGCTACGCAAAGTAGGTCAAGTCCGATCTTTTTCAGCATTTCTCTCCATGCATCGTTGGAATAGTTCTCGTTTATCTTGAGTAGTCGGCAGTTCTCGTAGGAATGGTTTTCATGGTATTTGGTCATAAAGTTGTTGGTTGTATTACTGTTGCCAATGGAGGCTAATGCAACGTTATCAAGTTCATTCAATAGTTGCTTCATTTTGGCACTCACTAAAAATATCAATTGCGAATTTTTCTTTAGAATATTGTCACCAATAACGGTTAGAAAATACTTGGCAGAATTTTTGGTGTTGAAGATGGTGGGATATAATACATTCAGCACGTTTTGAATGGTATCGGTTTCCGGGAGTGAGCTAAATAGTGTCCTCTCCTTAATCAACCGAATAATGTTCATCTTGGTCTTGTGTTTCCACTGCAAAAGGACGCGATCCTTTGAAATAGAGGAGAGAAGCTTATGAATTACGTCGTCCTCCTTGACAATTAGGTATTTCTCTCCATCATACTCGTAAAAGAAATTGTTATTGGGCAGATAAAAGTATTTATTTTTGCTGAGAAACACCTGAATAAATATCTGCTGCTCACTGGTCAAATAGTTCGTGCGATTTACGCGTTTCTCATGGTTTTTCATTTCATTCTCAAGTGTATTTGGTAAATATGTTACAATATGGTTATAGATTCTCTGTATCATATATTCGTTATCCTTGTATTTTTCCAATAAATCTTTTACGGTTTCTGAACATTTAAGTTCAATAGTATTATCTGTCATTCTAAGTTCCTTACTACAATGTGTTTAAATTAGTTTTCAAAATATATAATATAGCTGCATATGTATTGATTTGACATAGTGTAAAAGAAGCGATTTAATGTTTTATATTTGCTTATGTAATCAATACCGACTTTAGCAAAATATGATAATAAATTCGACAGCAATATAATGTGAATTGCATGGTAGGAGTAAAAAGGTCATATTGCATAAATATTTTAGAACATATAATATATGAGTAGTTACAGCAGATATTTGAAAAATAAAGATGTTTGTTGCACGCCAGGTCCTCCTGGACAGCGAGGTGAACGAGGTCCAACTGGTGTGTTTGGCCCGTCTGGTTCCACCGGAGCTCAAGGAGTTCCAGGAACAGCGGTAAATACTGGTGCAACTGGTGCAACTGGTGCCGCAGGACCTCCAGGAGTAGTTGTACAGTATGTTTACAAAAATACGGGATTTACCTCTAATTTACAAAATACAGTCACTACATCTAATCCATTTAAACTATCACCTGGTTACACGTGTTCTAATGTAGGTTATTCTGAAAGTATAACACCATTAAGCGATCAAAGTAGGATCAAAGTACAATTTAAAGTTAAATATCAAGCCTCGAATACAAAACTCATATTAGGGATTGTATACACATTAGATAACGGAAACACATATACACTATTATGCCAAGATACACTTGGCGGACCAACAATTGCATCAGGACCTTTTACAGAGACATATACATTTAATTTTATGCATTGGCCTAACACTACAAATCGAGTTACATACACACTTTTTTTCCAATTAGAAACTCCTCCAACATCTCCTACTTATACGTTAGGAGTTTTAGGAGATCCGGTAGGAACAAATTATATAATTTTGGAAGAATACTTGGGAACCAGTATTATAAGTAGTGGATTGGACGGAGATATTGGGAGTACCGGATCACAAGGTCCAACCGGCGCACAAGGTCCAACCGGCTCACAAGGTCCAACCGGCGCACAAGGTCCAACCGGCTCACAAGGTTTGCAAGGTGCAACAGGATCTACTGGCTCACAAGGTGCACAAGGTCCAACCGGCTCACAAGGTGCACAAGGTCCAACCGGCTCACAAGGTCCAACCGGCTCACAAGGTCCTACAGGATTAAAAGGATCTACTGGCTCACAAGGTGCACAAGGTCCTACAGGATTAAAAGGATCTACTGGCTCACAAGGTGCACAAGGTGCACAAGGCTTGCAAGGTCCTACAGGATTAAAAGGATCTACCGGCTCACAAGGTGCACAAGGCTTGCAAGGTCCTACAGGATTAAAAGGATCTACCGGCTCACAAGGTGCACA